>OWIV01000899.1_pt1 | contig 15985 bp, 12 predicted proteins | sample 1732831 | NCBI WGS metagenome assembly OWIV01 (sample SAMN05065757, study PRJEB22554) | human gut metagenome | biome: ENVO:2100002; feature: ENVO:00000062; material: ENVO:00002003 | host: Homo sapiens | place: USA
CTCTGTGCCTGCGTGGTAAATAAATCATCGAGCTTCGTGAGAGTGAAGTCGCTCTTTCTTCCTGCCATCGGCTAACACCTCCTTTGTAAATTCAGCGTATGCCTTAGACACTGTGCTATTTGGCTCATAAGCATAAATGCTTTTGCCTTTAGAAGAAGTTTCAGCGGCTTTTACGGCAATCGGGATTTGTGTTCGATACATTCTTATCTGATTACCGAAGTTTGCCCTGAGTGCTTCCACCGTACTCTTTGCAAGGTTTGTTCGGCTATCCACCAAAGTAAGCAGCATACCGTCTATCTTAATATCCGGATTGATATACTTCTTTACTTTTGAAATGGTCTGCACAAGCTGTGTCATCCCCTTTGCAGGCAAATACTGAGCCTGAACCGGAATGATAACACTGTCTGCTGCCGATAAAGCATTGAGAGTAACCATACCAAGTGAAGGCATACAGTCTATAATTACATAATCATATCTGTTCTTCACTTGACTCAGATAATTCTTGAGTGTAGTTTCTCTGCTCATTGCGTTTACAAGGTTAAATTCCATTGCTGAAAGCTCAAGGTTTGCCGGAACAAGGTCAACACCTTCTTCGTGGTGCAGGATACCAACCATAGGGTCTGTCATCGTTTCATTGATTACATCTGTGAGTTTCGTTGCAAGCGTGATACCCAAGCCGTCTGTATCCTGCCAACCAAGACAAGTCGTTAAATCGCCCTGCGGGTCTGCGTCTATGAGCAATACTTTCTTGCCCTGCATTGCAAGCCCGACTCCAAGATTAACTGTTGTGGTGGTCTTTCCGACTCCGCCTTTCTGGTTACATACGGAAATCGTTTTGCAGTTTGACACTTCTTTTTGCCCTCCTTTCTGAAAATTCATAGCCACCGCATTATGGCTATGTACCTGACCGACTCATTTCCTAATCGGTCATAGCAATATTTGTTCTCAACACCCCTTGCCAAGCAAAATGCTTATGGGAAGTCACTAAGGAACAGACTGCTTATCTGTATCATAGGATTCTAACCTCTGCCGGGTACTCCGCCAGCTCCGTAGAGAAGTATCATTATCATTCTGACTGTCATCGCCATATCGGTTGCAATCCGATACTCATAGCAGGAGTTCTCGCTGTTCTGAAATTTTCAGAAGTTTCGGCGTACCTACTAAAGTGGCTATCATCAGAAATGAAGTCTTAGTGAATGACTTATTCAATTTTCAAGCGAAAAGGCTTCCGTTTTTGCTATCCGGAATGAATACCTTCCACCATATTTTTTCATTTGAGCCGAAGATAATATCATATTATGAAAACGGAAAAAAAGCTCATCTACGAGGTGTGTGTCAATCAGACAAAGACACTCTTTACATAGTTTCCACTTTCAAAAAATAAAAAAATTTGTGTTTTTGAAAGTGACATCTTGCATATACTATTAGCAAACAGTATACTAAGTACAACGAAGCAGTTTCGAGAAATGAAAAAAATCCAATTTTTGAAAGTGGGTGACTATATGAAAACAATCACGAGAACTAAATATCTCGATAGAATCATTGAACTGAATGGCACTCCTGACATCAAGATCATCACGGGTATTCGTCGATCTGGTAAGTCTAAACTGATGCAGGCATATATTGCGTATCTGAAAAACAACTTTGAAAACATCAATATTATCTTCATTGACTTCATGGATTTAGCATATGAAGAAATCAAGGAATACCATGCCTTACACTCCTATGTGGAAGAACATTATCAGGAAGGCAAAACGAACTACCTGTTTGTAGACGAGGTTCAGATGTGTTCCAAGTTTGAGCTGGCAATCAACAGCCTGTACTCTAAGGGAAAATACGACATCTATGTAACAGGCTCTAATGCTTTCCTGTTGAGTGCGGATCTGGCAACTCTGTTTACCGGACGCTATATTGAAATTCATGTGTTTCCTTTCAGCTTCCAGGAATATTGCCAATATTATGATGATGTTAATGATAAAGATAAGCTCTTTGATGATTACGCTATCAAGGGCGGTTTAGCAGGTTCTTACGCTTACAGAATCGAAAAAGACAGAACAAACTATATCAAAGAGGTCTACGAAACGATTGTTACAAGGGATTTGGTGCAGAAATATGCACTCCCGGACACTTTGGTTTTACAACGTCTGAGCGAGTTCCTTATGGATAATATCAGCAACCTGACTTCTCCTAATAAGGTCAGTCAGCTGCTGACAGCAAATGAGACTCCGACCAATCATGTAACCGTCGGCAAGTACATTAAGTATTTGTGCAATGCTTTTGTATTTTATGATATTAAGAGATACGACATCCGAGGCAAGAAATACCTTGAAAGCTCTGAAAAGTTCTATTTGTGTGACAGCGGTATTCGATATGCAATACTGGGAAGCAGAAATATGGATTACGGCAGAGTATATGAAAACATCGTTTGCATCGAACTTCTTCGCCGTGGATACGATGTCTATGTCGGCAAGCTCTATCAAAAGGAGATCGACTTTGTTGCTCAGAGAGGCAGCGAGAAGATTTATATTCAGGTCAGCGACAACATTTCCGGGCAGGAAACATTTGAGAGAGAATGCTCTCCTCTGCTTCAGATCCGAGATGCTTATCCGAAAATGATTATTGCCAGAACCAAACATCCAAAATATAGCTATGAAGGAGTCGAAATTCACGATATAGCCGATTGGCTGCTACAAGAATAAGCAGGGCGAAATATCTCCGTCTACAGAGTAAAATAGATAGTTACTTTTCCTGCCTCCTGTGATAAACTTGTTCATGAGCGGGGGAAAGATTTTTGGACTGCACCCCAATATCGTCATAAAAGCAGGGGAAATGCTCCGGAATTATTTAATATTAGGTAATAAAAATGACAGAAGAGAAATATACGATCCATAAGTATAAAAGAATTTTATTTTATGTGGTGATACTTGTGCTGCTTGCAGCATTTTTTTTAGGGCAGAGCATTTACCCAAGTGAGAGGGAACCGGTCACGGAGGAAAGCATTACTTATGCCGGAACCTTTTACCGGGAATTGCCAGACGGAACAGAAGAGGAGATCCAGGTTCCGGACCGGTATGATGTGCCTGCCGGTGAGCTTTTAGTCATCCGGTCAGTGCTCCCACAGGACTATAATGAAAATACGATCGCCATCAGATCCTCTATGGAGAATGTGCGCATTTATATCGGAGGGGAACTGAGGACGGTGTATGATACGAAGAATACCAGACCCTTCGGGAAAAATTCTGCCAGCGGGTATGTGTTCTGCGAGACATCAGGTGAGGATGCGGGGCAGGAAGTGCGGATCGAACTGCAGTCTTTTACTGAAAAGTATTCCGGTGTCGTCAACACGGTATATTGCGGGGATAAATCAGATATCTGGACCTATATGTTTCACTGCTATTTTATGGTAACTCTGATCGCCTGCACTATGTTGTTTTCCGGACTGGTCGTGCTGATCATCAGTCTGGTGCTCGATATTGTATACAAGACAAGATTTGATCTGGAGTATCTGGGCTGGTGCATGATCCTGGGAGCAGTGTGGATGCTGGGAGAATCGAAGCTGCGTCAGCTGTTTGTTCCCAATGCTTCCATTCTGTCGAATATGTGCTTCCTTGTTGTGATGATCTGCCCGATTCCGATCATGTTCTATATTGATAGTGTGCAGCAGGGAAGATACCGGAAGGTCTATCATGTGGCAGAGTGTATCATTTGTGTGAATTTTGTGATATGCACGATCTTACAGGTACTGAATATCGCAGATTTTATTTCGACAATGTTCTTGTCCCACATAGTGATCGCAGGAACATTCCTGACGATATTTATCACCATCTGCCGGGATCTCATCAAGGGAACAGCGAAACATTACAAGCTTCCGCTGATCGGACTGGTAGCTGCCATGATCGCAGTCATGCTGGAGATGACAGCGGTGTATCGTGTTGTGTCTCTGTCCGGAATCTTTATCGCAATCGGACTGGTGGTCCTGCTGGTCGTTACCCTGATCCAGACAATGGACCGCATCCGCGAGCTGGAGCTGGAACGACAGAAAGAGGCCCGGGAAAGCCTGGATTACCTGACAGGACTTCCCATGCGTCATAAAGGTAAGACACTGATTATTGAAAAAATGCAGGAGCATGATGGCTGTCTGGGATTTGTGGATATGGATAATCTCAAGAAGATCAATGATGTCTATGGACATAAGGCGGGGGATTATGCTCTCAGGCTGGTAGGAGCAATGCTCACAAAGTGCATGGAGAATGCGGTGGTCTGCCGGCTGGGAGGAGATGAGTTTCTCTTCTATCTGCCTGAGGTATCAGAAGTTGAGATGAACACGCAGATGAGAAAGTTGTTTGACAGCTTTGAAGCGGCAAAAAATGCTACGACGGAGACTTCACCGGCATCCTTATCCTGTGGTCTGTGCATGTGCAGACAGGGAGAAAGCTTTGAAGAATACTATATAAGAGCGGACAAGGCATTGTATTATGTCAAACAGAACGGCAAGAACAATTACCGGTTTTATGAGGAGCTGGTGGAACAGTAAGCATCGATATTCCATGCCATTTTAGAATACCTGATGCCGGCCGATGTATTGACGCTGGAATAAATCGTGGCAGAAATCCCAGATAAAAGCAGGAATTTAGGAGAAATAAAATAATGTCAAAAGATGAATACCTGATCACAGATGCCCCACTCAAAGCGCTGACTGTTTTTGCAATGCCTATGATTCTGGGCAGCTTTTTTCAACAGGTTTATAATATGGCGGATTCCATTATTGTCGGTCAGTATGTTGGTTCGTCTGCACTTGCGGCTGTCGGTGCATGCGCGGCACTTACGAATGTATTTATTTGTGTGGCACTTGGTGCCGGTGTCGGTGCAGGCGTACTGGTAAGCCGCTATTTTGGTGCCAGAGATTACGGCAAAATGAAAACGATTGTGTCGACATCTTTGATCAGCTTTCTGATCCTAAGCATACTTCTTGGTGTATTCGGCTTTCGTTTTTCCCATCCGATGATGAGCCTTTTACAAACGCCCACTGACATACTGGAGGAAGCTGTACTGTATCTGCGGGTATATTTTGTGGGATTTCCGTTTTTATTTATGTACAATATCCTTTCGACGATGTTCACCTCAATCGGGGAATCAAAGATTCCGTTGGGTCTGCTGATATTTTCTTCTGTTTTGAATATTATTATGGATCTTTGGATGGTGGCAGGACTTGGATTGGGTGTATTTGGTGCAGCCCTTGCAACTTTGATCGCACAGGGCATTTCTGCGGTATTTTCATTCGTGATCTTTTTTTACCGGATGCGCCAATATAAGAGTCCATTTCACTGGTTTGACGGACAGGAGTTACATTATATGCTCCGGATTGCCATACCGTCAGTTCTCCAGCAGTCCACAGTATCAATAGGCATGATGATCGTGCAGGCAGTTGTAAACCCATTTGGTACACAGGCACTCGCAGGTTATTCGGCAACAATGAGAGTAGAGAATGTTTTCTCACTGATATTTGTGTCCATTGGCAATGCAGTTTCGCCGTATGTGTCCCAGAATCTTGGTGCTCAGAAAATCGGGCGTATTAAAAAAGGTTATCACGCTGCACTGGTGTTAGATCTGTGCTTTGCAGTTCTGGCTTTTATAATTATTGAAACACTGCACACCCAGATTTCTTCCTTATTTCTGGGAAAAGACGGAACTGCTTTCGCATATCAGGTATCCGGGGATTACATGAGATGGCTTGGCTATTTCTTTATTTTCATGGGTATTAAAATGGCAACGGATGGAGTTTTGCGTGGACTTGGAATCATGCGTCCATTTCTTATAGCTAATATGGTAAACCTTGCGATCCGTCTGTCGGTTGCTTTGATTTTTGCACCGCGCTTTGGTATTGCATTTGTCTGGCTTGCCGTACCGGCGGGCTGGTTGGCAAACTTCCTGATTTCCTATGCGGCGCTTAGAAAATCGTGGCCGGATGATAGAATCGCTGCATCCTGCAACGGTTGTATGGATTCTGCAGAAACGAAGAAGTAGCTGCAGCTGCCAATGGAACTGCACGGATTGACTGCAACAAAAACTTCCAGAGAGGCGGGGAGGAAGCAGGAGCTGCTGCGGTTGAATCCATATCGGAAAATATCTATAGTCGAAAAGCAAAAAGGCGGAAGTCTCTGTGGGAGGCTTCCACCTTTTTATCTACAGCAAGAAGAATGAGTTTTCTAATCGATCTTTAAAATCAGATCAAGTACGCGCTTGGCACAGCGCTCCAGATCGCTTCGATCGAGAGCACCGAGTTCCATCGCCTTTTTCACGCGTTCCGGGAAACCGCACGCCATTTTCACATCATTTCCGGCTTTGATCTCTTTGTAATGTTCTCCTCTCGTCCACCAGTCGGAGGTTACCATTCCGTGAAAATGCCACTCGTCACGCAGGATGCCTTCGAGCAGATCGTGATTTTCCGAAGCGCGGTGGCCGTTGATCATATTGTAAGCGGACATGATGACCCACGGATCGGCTTCCTTCACGATGATTTCAAATGCCTTTAAGTAGATCTCGCGGAGTGCGCGCTCGGAGACGCGGGAGTCGCTGTGCTTGCGGTTGGTCTCCTTGTTGTTGCATGCAAAATGCTTCACGGCTGCGCCGATGTGCTGCGACTGAATGCCGCGCACCATGGCTGCGCCCATTTTGCCGGTGAGCAGCGGATCTTCCGAATAGTATTCAAAATTTCTTCCGCAGAGAGGATTGCGGTGAATGTTGACCGCCGGTGTCAGCCATACGGCGATGTTGTTCTCTTTTACTTCCTCTGCGCCTGCGGTTCCGACCTGCTCAACCAGGGCAGGATTCCAGGTGGAGGCGAGCAGTGTGGCGCATGGCCATGCCGTTGTGCAGACCTCACACTGCGGGGTGATGCGCAGACCGGCAGGACCGTCGGCGGTCATGATGTTTGGAACGCCGTATTCCGGAAGATTGCCGTAGCCGTAGGTATTCGCGACAGAGGTATTCGGCTGACCGCCGAGCAGATGAATTAGGTCATCATTATCGAGCTGGGCGGTAAATTCATCCAGGGAAATCTTTCCCTCGTAAACGTCGATCAGCGGATGCGCGTTTTCCTTATAGAAATTCAGCAGAAGGTAGGAGCCGCGTCCGCGTGTTGCCGGGGCGAGAGCCTCCTCGGTGCCCGGTACCATTTTTTCAAAAACACAGGCATTCGGATCGTTGGCAGTTCCCTGCGGAAGCTCTTCGTAGCTTCCGTCTGCGAGCAGACGCTTCTTCAAGCTTGTAGGTGCGGCTTTGGAGGAAAGCTGTTCTACCAGCAGGTTGGCGTTAAGCGTCATGACATAATCCAGCGCAATGACATCCCGGACGGAAGTTCCGATGTAAAAATGATAGTCTCCCTTTTCCAGTATGTAGGAGGATTTGAAAATTTTTCCCAGATCATCGTAGGAAGCCATGGAGTCCTTCGCTGTCTCGAGCGTCAGAAGCTGGCTTTCGCCCGGGAGAAGCATTCTTGTTTTACAAAAAGCGGAAAGTTCGCGCGCCGGTTTCTGCAAAAGTCCCTGCGGCGCACTGTAATACATCTGCACGACTTCTTTTCCATTGTAATCTCCGGTGTTTGTGACAAGGACAAAAGCGCGGATGGCCTGCGCGGTTTCGGTCACACTCTGCACCGTAAGGGAAAACTGTGTGTAGGAAAGTCCGAATCCGAACGGATAGCATACGCGTTTTGCCGCATCCCCAAAAGTCTCAAAATAGCGGTAGCCCACATAGATATCCTCAGTATAGTCCACATAGTCAACCGATTCGTGGAAATCCGCGGTGGAAGGATAGTCGTCCACGGAAGCGGCGAAGGTGTCCGGAAGCTTGCCGGACGGAGATATCTTTCCGCATAGCAGTTCCGCCGTGGCAAGTCCGCCCTCCATGCCGCCCTGCCATGCGATAAGTGCAGAGGAGATCTGATCGTCATTTTTGATCCAGGAGGTATCGATGATGCCGCCGATATTCAGGACGACTGCAATTCTGGAAAAATGCTGCTTTACCTGCGCGATCATGGCGGATTCTTCCTTTGTGAGATAGAAGTCGCCGTCCGGGAAGATCTCTCCGGAGATTTTCGGCATGCTGGTCTCTGTCTCCCACGGATTATATTCTCCGTTGTATTCGATGCTGGAGCGGTCCCAGCCTTCTCCGGAAAAACGGCTCAATACGATCACAGCCGTGTCGGTGTAGGAGCTGGCGCCGGCGAGAAGTTCTGCGGAGAGCGCCGGCTCTGTCGTCATGCCGGGAACGGAACCCTGATCGTACTGTTCGTTCACATTGGCGCGGTAGAAATCGCACAGCGGCTCGTAGAGGGAGACGGCATCGTGGAGCATCTGAAAGCCATCGTAGAGATTGTGCACATACGATACGGTCACATCGCCGCTGCCGCCGCCTCCCTTGACATAATCAAAACTGCCTTTTCCAAAGAGTGCAATCCGGCTGCCTGCTTTTAACGGCAGCAGATTGTGCTCGTTCTTTAAGAGAACCATACCCTCTGTTGCAGCTTCCCTGGAAAGTGCGATGTGTTCTTTGGAAGCAGTCACGTAACAGCCCTCTTTTAATGGACGGTTTGGCTGATACATCACTCTGGTCCATTTCTTCATTTTGACCTCTTTTCCGGCATACGCCTGATATTATTTTGATATTTTTCAGTATGGAACATTGTCTATGTTCGTATTATAAGCAGATAATTCCGTTTGTTATAGATCGAATTTTGGCAGAAATATAGGTCGATATTGATATTTTTTCCTTCTGAAGGTATGATGGGAGAAAGAGAAGCCCGTGCATGTGAAAACACGGAGAGAGCAGGAAAGAGAGGGAGCGGGAGTGCAGCAGGGGGAACATGAGATTATATCCGATGACGGGCTGATGCAGCTTTATTTTACACAGGTCGACGCGTCCAATGAATTGCTGCCGGCACACTGGCATGAGCATCTGGAAATGATCTGTATGCAGCACGGGGCAATGACAGCGTACATCAATGAGACGTCGTATGAACTGCAGCAGGGAGATATTCTCGTTGTCAATCCGAGAGACATTCACTACACGCATGTCCACGGGGACGGGCATTACTATCTGCTGCAGATTCCGCCGGAGCATTTAAAGCGCGTCAGTGAGGACTGGCGGGGACTGCATTTCGGGGAATATGTTCCGTATTCGGAGGAGACCGCATCCGTGAATTGCCGGATGTCACAGAAGCTGGAAGAAATGAAGTGCCTGCAGGAGCAGGCGGCGGACGGTACGCATCTGCTATTTCTTGCAGCGGTTTATAAGCTGCTGTATCTGCTGTATACAAAGGATGCGGCCACGGTCGATCATGTGCTGCGCCACCGCTCCAGGAGAGATTTTGAGCGGATCGAGCAGAGCATGCAGTATGTGAAAAGAAATTACACGAACCCGATTACATTAAAAGAGACGGCAGATGAACTGTCGCTTACGCCGGAATATTTTTGCCGTCTGTTTAAAAAGTACACCGGCCAGACATTTTTGACTTATGTAAATCAAATCCGCCTGCAGTATTTTCACAGTGATCTGCTGCAGACGGACGAGAGTATTACTTATTTAATGAATAAAAATGGAATTACCAACTATAAGGTGTTTCTGCGCAGCTTTAAGGAAGCCTACGGCATGCCGCCCGGTCAGCTTCGCAAAAAGCAGAGAGAAGTAAGAGATGCCGGAGCAATCAGTGCGCGGTCAGCTTCTTCATCCGGAAATGATAGTAAAACAGAAACAGAACGGATGTCAAAATCCAGGACACCGGATAATTGAGGAGCGTTACGGTGAGCGTCGGGAAGAGGGCAACCACTCCGAAAATCCATACCACACGGAACAGGCAGATACCGCCGGTTGTGATGAGCATCGGAACGACGACATCGCCCATGCCGCGCAGCGCACCGGAGAAGACCTCGGTAAAGACGAACAGCCAGTAAAACGGAGCCATGGTCGCCATCATTTTCAGTCCGATCTCCACGACATTTTCATCGGTCACAAAAATGTGGAAGAGCGGAATGCGGAAGCATACGAGCACCAGCATCAGAAGGATGGCGGCAGCAAAGTCCATGCCGATACACACGCGGATACTTTTTCTGACGCGGTCATACTTCCCGGCGCCGTAGTTCTGACCGACGAAAGTTGTGATGGCAATACCGAAAGCACCGCTGACCATCCAGACGATTGCGTCCAGTTTTCCGTAAGCCGCCCATGCGGCAACGGTGTCGGTTCCGAATTTGTTGAGCGCGGACTGGATAATCATGTTGGAAATGCTGTACATGGCATACTGAAATCCTCCCGGCAGTCCCAAAAGCAGTTCTGATTTGAGAAGTTTCGGGTGGATACGGATCTCTTTTAAGGAAAAATCGCAGAGATCTTTCTGGCGCATCAGAAAAACGGTGACGATCACGGCGCTGATCCCCTGCGAGAGAAGCGTGGCGATCGCCGCACCGGCAACACCGAGTCCCAGCCCGACGATCAGGAGCAGATCGAGAACAATATTGATGACACAGCAGATCATCAGACAGTACAGCGGACGCCTGGAATCTCCCAGCGCGCGCAGCAGTCCGGCTCCGGTATTGTAAATAAACACGAAGAAAATGCCGGCAAAATAGATGCGCAGGTAGAGGATGGAGTCACTCATCAGTTCTTCCGGCGTATTCATCAGTCGAAGAAGCGCCGGGGCAGCAGTGATGCCGATCAGTGTCATGATGACGCTGCCGATGATGGAGAAGGCATAGATCGTATGAATACTGTCGTCCACCTTTTTGCGGTCTCCGGATCCGAAGAACTGGGAGACGATGACGGAAGCACCGGCAGTCAGCCCGGTAAAAAAGTTGACCAGCAGGTTGATGACCATTCCGGAGGAGCCGGCGACCGCGGCAAGTGCATTTTTCCCGACAAAGCGTCCCACAATGACGGCGTCGATCGTGTTGTAAAGCTGTTGAAAAAAAGAACCCAGTAAAATAGGAAAGAAAAATAAAAGAAGCTGTTTCCAGATGATACCGGATGTGATTTCGTTCTTGGAAGAGGTTTCGTTCATGCTATAATCTCCATATCTGTCGTAAAGGTATAAAAAATGTGAAAATAAGTCCGAAATATATTATAAAATCTGCAGCATAAAATAACAAGAAATTCCGTTTATGTTTTTTGCGTTCTGTGATAATATAACACTATAAAATGCCTGTTGCCAGGGATGGACAGGAAAGCCACGGAGGACACACTATGGATAAGAAAGAGAATCAGCCACGTGAGAAAAAAGGTATGCCGCTTGCGCCGGTCTTTTTGCTGGGAGCAACGGTGCTGCTGTTGATTGAAATGTATTTTATCGTCAACCTGCCCCGGGTATATCTGGTGCAGATCATTCTGGGAGCAGCAATTCTCGCCTGTACTTATGCATTTATTGCTGCCTTATTAAAGGAGATACATAAGACCGGGGAGCAGGCAAAAGACGAATATGAGAGGATGCTTCGCGGAGAAAAGGCGTCGTATCTGATGCTGAAGAAAATCTCGGAGCAGCTGGAGGCGGTTGACCGCAATACCAGGGAGCCGGGCGAAGAGATCATCACAGCGCAGAAGGCGATCGCCAAGGTGACCATTACCAGAAGCAAGGAAAATGCAGATGCACTTATGAATTCCAACGACCGCGTAGTGGACAATCTCTTACAGTTAAAGGAGAGCATGGATGCGGGATTCGAGCAGTTTGCCGGAAAGCAGCAGAACATGATGGATGATTCCGTTAAGGAACTCGTCTTAAAGCAGCAGGAATTTGCTGAGGAATTAAAGGAGATTACCGCAGGGCTTAAGGAGATTACTGAGGGACTTCAGGCAGTGAAGGAGACGGTTGCCGAGGAAAAGGCACAGACGCTTGCCGCTATTGAGAGCCGGATGGACGAACTGGTAAGCCAGAATGCGGCGTTGGAGAGCAAAATTGCAGAAAGCACGGCAGCTGCAGCAGCGCAGAAGCCAGAGCCTGACATGGAGCCGGAGCTGGCAGAATCAGAGCCGGTCATGGAAGCGGAGCCGGAACTGGGCATGGAACCACAGCCGGAAGAGGTCATGGAGCCGGAAGCGGATTTTAGCATGCCGGATACACCGGAGGAGGAACTGCCGGTTGTAGATGCAGAGACGGTGACGGATGACACCCCGGTGATGGAAGAGTATGAGGAACCGATCGTAGATTCCGACGCGATTGTGGAAGAGGAAGATGCGGCAGCTGCCACAGACGATCAGAATGAGGCTGAGGCAGAGAGCGGGGAGATAGACAGTTTCGATTTAGGAGCAGGCGGTCTTGATTTCGGAGGAGACAGCTTAGACCTTGGAGTGGACGGTCTTGATCTCGGGACAGAGAACCTTGACCTAGGAGCAGATAACTTAGATGCCGGAGCAGGCGGACTTGATCTTGGATCAGAAGGACTTGATCTTGGGGCAGACAGCTTAGACCTCGGAGGAGACAGCCTTGATTTAGGAGCAGATAGTCTCGATCTTGGAGCAGAGAACCTTGACCTTGGAACAGAGAACCTTGATCTCGGAGTGGATAGCTTAGATTTAGGAGCAGATAGTCTCGATCTTGGAGCAGAGAACCTTGACCTTGGAACGGAGAACCTTGATCTCGGAGTGGATAGCTTAGATTTAGGAGCAGATGGCTCTGATCTCGGAGGAGAAAGCCTCGATCTTGGAGCAGATCTGAAAGAGGAAGCCGCGCCGGAGAATGAAGCACCGGACGAGCCAGAGCCAGTAGCCGCGCCGGAGAACGAAATACCGGACGAGCCGAAGGTGGCGGAACCGCAGAAAGAGCCTGAGACAAAGGCAGAGGAAGCTGCACCGATGGATTTTTCCGATCCACACAAGCTTATGACTCCGGAAGAAATTGCCGCATTGATTGCAAAAATGTAAGAGCAGGTTCCGGGATAAGAAATGAAGTTATTAGCAGTTTCAGAATAAAAAATGAGCGTGGAAGATTCTTTGAAGTAAAATGTGAGAATTTCTTCCACGCTCATTTTTTATCTGAAACGATAATACTTATTTATATATCCCGGAACTTCCTATTACGGGAATCTATGCGGCAATTCTTTCCGTAATCTTACAGATCAGACTCCGCGACGATCGTCACGATATTCTTGATGATGGAGACTGCTGTCTGCATGCCCTCCACGCTGATATGCTCATACGGACCGTGGAAGCCGTAGCCGCCGGTGCCAAGATTCGGGCACGGAAGACCCATAAAACTTAATCTGGCGCCGTCTGTACCGCCGCGGACCGGACGTGAGAGCGGTGTGAGACCGGTCATCGAGATTGCCTTTTTTGCAATGTCCACGACATAAGGATGCTGTTCGATGATCTCAAGCATATTGGAGTAGGAATCCGTGATGGTAAGAGAGACGGTTCCGGTGCCGTATTTCTGGTTGATCTCCACTTCCAGTGTGCGGAGTCTGTTCAGGCGTGATTCAAAAGAAGCCCTGTCGTGGTCACGCACGATATAGGAAAGTTCTGCAAAAGCGACATCACCCTTCATGTCGGTCAGATGATAGAAGCCCTGTCTGCCCTCGGTGTGCGCTGGTGTCTCCTCCGGCGGAAGCTGCGACTGGATATCGCACGCCACAAGAGCGGCATTTACCATAATATCCTTTGCCTCGCCCGGATGCACATTGACGCCTTTAATGGAAAATTTTGCGCTCGCGGCGTTGAAATTCTCATAGGCGACTTCGCCCTCGTAATCGCCGTCTACCGTGTAGGCAAAAGCAGCCTTAAAATAATCCAGGTCAAATAAATCTGCACCGCAGCCGATTTCTTCGTCCGGGGTAAATCCAACCCAGATATCTCCGTGAGGCATTCCGGAAGAAATGATCTCTTCGAGCGCTGTGACGATTTCTGCCACACCGGCCTTGTCATCCGCGCCGAGCAGTGTCGTGCCGTCGGTGGTAATCAGGGTTCTTCCCTTCAAATCCTTCAGCGTTGGAAAATCGGAAACCTTTAACATTGCCCCGGTACCGTTTAAACGGACGTCCCCGCCGTCATAATCCGGAATGATCTGCGGTTTGATGTCTTTGCCGGAGTAGTCCGGTGCGGTATCCATATGTGAGATAAAACCAACGGCCTTGTGTCCCTCACAGCCGGCAGTTGCCGGAAGCAGACCGTACACATAGCAGTGGTCGGTCAGAACCACATTTTTAAGACCGAGATCCCGTAATTCCTGCTCCAGTACCTTTCCGAGATCAAACTGACGCTCGGTAGACGGAATCTGTATCTTGCCGTCTGCCATGTTATTCTCATCCGATGTCGTCCAATAGGACACATATTTCAATAATCGCTGTTCAACTTGCATAATAAACCTCCTTGATCTATGCCATTCTATCTATAAAATAACACAATTGAAAAAAAATTTGAAGTTTTTTAAAAAAAATGTTGCATTTCTAAAATTTCTGTTATATAATAATTTTCGTGCTCGAGTGATACAGAACACGAGATACAAAATAAGCGCCACTAGCTCAGCTGGCAGAGCACCTGACTCTTAATCAGGGTGTCCAGGGTTCGAACCCCTGGTGGCGCATTACGAAGTATCGGTTTTATAGCATAGGCTATGGGGTCGGTGCTTTTTTTATGTTTGAATTCAAATTTAAAATTTTGAAGAAAATCACAAAAAGTTCACAAAAAATTAGCACTCAACACTTGACAGTGCTAACGAACAGGTGTATAACGTAGTCAGAACAAAGGAAGAGGGAACAAAAGAGAAAGAAAGATTCCCCGAGTTCCCTAATCTGTTAGTTCCAAAGAAACAAGGTTAATGAGCATACGAATATCCACAAAAAAGTGGACAGATAGAAAAGGAGAGATGACTTATGTTGATGCCTAGTATTTTTGGAGAGAGTTTATTTGATGATTTTGACAATTTAATGAATTTTTCATTCCCGGATGTTGATAAAACATTGTATGGCAAACATGCAAAGAATATGATGAAGACAGATGTTAAGGAGAAAGATAATGGCTATGAAGTAGCAATTGATCTTCCGGGATTCAAGAAAGATGAGCTTCATCTTGAGTTGAATGATGGATACCTGACTATCAGTGCCGAGAAGGGACTCGATAAGGATGAGAAGGATAAGAATGACAAATACATCAGACGTGAACGTTATGCAGGCAGCATGAGCCGAAGCTTTTATGTTGGTGAGAACATGAAAGAGGAAGATATCCATGCGAAATACGAAAACGGTATCCTGACCTTGGACGTTCCGAAAGAACAGAAGAAAGCTGTTCCGGAAAAACGTTACATTGCAATTGAAGGATAAATAGAATGCCCGGTATCAATGGTGTAAAACCATTGGTATCGGGCGTTTTTTCTATCTCGATGCGATCAATTTACAGATCGGATTTCCCTTGAAAGAAAACTTTTCTTCATATTCCGTCATGACGTTTCCTTCGCTTAAGACAGGATCATGGTGTAAGTCTCTGGTGGAAGCGTCTAATTTCCAGCCGGCTTCCGGAACTTCCTCTAATGAAAATGTGAAAAGATCCTGATTGTCAGTCTTAAATTCCAGATGTCCTTCTTTTTTCAAAATCTGGTCATAACGGGCAAAAAATTGTCTGGAAGTGAGACGTCTCTTGGCGTGGCGGTCTTTCGGCCAGGGATCGGAGAAGTTTAAGTAAATACGGTCGACTTCGTCTTTGGCGAAAACCCCTGCAACATCGGCAGCGTCCATGCAGATAAACTTAATATTAGGAAGCGGATTCTGCTCCATTTTCTGTAAAGCACGTAAAAGTACGCTGGAGTAACGCTCGATACCGATGTAGTTAATATCTGGGTGCAGGGCAGCCATGTCCATAATAAAACGGCCTTTTCCCATCCCAATCTCGATATGAAGCGGCTGCACTTTGTCAAAACAGTCCTGCCAGTGCCCTTTCTGCTCCTCTGGATTTTTGATGCAGTATTCACCTGTCTCTTATACACATCTGACGCTGCCGACGATCGCATAAGTGT
>OWIV01000927.1_pt1 | contig 15647 bp, 6 predicted proteins | sample 1732831 | NCBI WGS metagenome assembly OWIV01 (sample SAMN05065757, study PRJEB22554) | human gut metagenome | biome: ENVO:2100002; feature: ENVO:00000062; material: ENVO:00002003 | host: Homo sapiens | place: USA
AGAATTTCCTAAATTTTAGATAGGGGTTCGATTCCCCTCGGAGCTACTTTTCAAGCCCGTCTCCATTAAGGTGGCGGGCTTTTTGTAGCTTGTTGAATTCGGCTATTATTTCTTCCTTTTTTGTTTTTCTACGAAAAAACAAGAAATCAATCGTTCTGTGTTGAGTTGAAAAATATGGGATTTAAAATTGCGTGATTCTTGTCGTTACTTTTCGGAACTGCTCTTTATAACCGGCTAGGTTATAGCAAACCGGAATGGTACTGTTGCCGACACGGTATATGCCGAATTTGAAGTAATATCCTTCTTCGTCATTGCGGCCAATCAGTATCTCCTCATTGTTTACGATATGTTCTTTCACTTCCTTTTCTGATTGACGGTAGGACATGGTTACGTCAAGAAGTCCGGGTTTAAGAATGGTTTCTTTTTCTTTTCCATATTCGGTCCAGTCTATATTTACCTGAAAAGTTATCCAGCAATCTTTGGGGAAATTCTCGAATGGCATTTTATATGCTATTGTCGAGGTTTTGAAGGTAGAGGTGACTGGATGCATGATTTCTGCCTTGTCAGGATTGGCATTACATCGGTCGGTCTTGTCCGTCAGCCATTTGCGGTCCGAATTGGCTTTGATGTAGAAATAACCTTGTGAAAAGCCGAAGGCAAGCGGGGGATAACCGCCTTGTTCTATCAGCCAACCGTTCGGTTTCCCTGCTCTGTAGAGGGTATCTCCTTGGGCGTTGATTTTGATAATTTTATCATATGCCGTATTTTTCTTGAAAATCATTCGCCTCTCCAGTTCCAGAAACTCCTTGGTACTGAGGCTCATTACTTTGCCATCAGGGTCGGACACAAGTGTACGGCTTGGCATGCCGTGCCATTGGGCAAAGATGGTAGATACGTTTTTGTCAAGGGTATGTGGAATGTAAACAGAGAATGTGTAGCTCATGGATGAACCTTGCGGGCAACTTCCCTTGCCATAATGATAGACGGTCTTCATCTTTTGAGCATTGGGATATTCATCTGCCGGATAGTTTTTGAAGTCGTCGGATACGGCATAGCAATAGCATAGTTCGGCGCGACCTTTGGTTTCTCCTTTAGAGTAGCCTTCCAGAGTGTTGTCATCTTGTTTCAGCTCAAAACGGTAAGAAGGCTGTCCTTGAAAGGGACGGGAGTAGTCCAGTTGTATGGCATGGGACTTATTGGTACCTACGGCCACCCAACAGCCGTCGACAATCTGTCGGATACGAGCAGAGTCGGCCTGTACATTCACACGTTCCTTGATGGGAGTTAATTCCGGCCATTCCATTATTTCGGGCAAACCTTTTCTTGATTTCACTCCATAGAAGTTGGATTGGGATTTGTTTTTTGCCCGGATAAGGCGTAGTTTGCATTTTGTTGATTTGTCAGGGGCCAGCGTTACGCTTTCTCCGGTTTTCAGGTCCAGTTCATAGGTCTCATTACCCAGCGGTTTGATGGAGACGGTACGTCCTGCAGATAGCTGATGGACGGCATCCCATCCGGATAACTGTATACGGCAAGGTTGTCCTTTTTCACTGGTCAGGCTGACCCATTCGGTTCTTCCGTCTTGGCGTTGAGCCGAGACGGTAAATCCTCCTTCCGCCCTGAGGGCATGGAAAGCACAATCTTTCCAATGGTCTGGCACAGCCGGGAAGATACGTATAGTCTCATCCCAGCTTTGTATAAGCAGCTCAGTAAGGGAGGCCGCAGCACTTAATGGGGTTTCTATTACCGGATTCTTGCCTTGACTTTCCACATAGAATGTATTGGGTAGCAGAATGCTGATTCCGATTGGTTTGTTGATGAAATGTGCCAAGCGTTCGTAAGCCTTGTTACCGTTACCCAAATAGGCATATAGAGAAGCTGCTCCGGTATAGGAATATCCTGCTAATCCTTTCCCATCTTCTAAAGACAACCAGTGTTCGATGGATTTCTCCAGGAATTTACGGTTCTCTGGTACATCGGGATGTAAAAGTCGGAAAGGGTAGAAGGCCAATAGGTGCGAATAATGGCGGTGGGACTTCTCCAGCGGTTTGTTGGCGGCAATCATCAGACCGTTTTCATTGGTGGGATATGGAGCCAGTCGTGTCAGGATTTCTTTCCAGCGTGCATAGTCGGGATGAGTGCTTGAAGTTCTGTCATGACATGCTATCAATGTTTGGAGCAACCAGCTCAGTGAAGCTAATCCGTAATTGCTGTCATTGTATTTTTGGAACCCTTCATATTCGGGAGACTCAATATGGGTGAGATGCCATGTGTTTTCTTTATAACACAGTATTTTATCGAATACGGCAAATGCGTCCAGTGCTTTTGGAACTACTTGTTGTTTGATATCTTGCCAGTCAGCACCGGCATATCGCAGGTACATATAATAGTTTTGCAATGCCCAGGTGTAGTCACCTATCTTGCATGGTTCAATAGAACGGACAAGTGAAGGAAACACTTCATCCATCAGTCGCTGGAAGTTTTTGCCTTGTTCCATCCTATTGGCTGGTCCTATGGGCATATAAGTCAGTTGTATATTTAGGTTCCACCAGAAACTGGGCCATGGGCTCAGTTTGAAGAAAGTGCCCATTACGTCCATTGCCGGGCCATCCGGATGAGAACAAGTGGCAAGTTTGTACATCTGTATGAAATAAAAGTTCTCCAGTTTTTTGTCCGGAATGGAAAGGAAAGAACGTTCGTGGTAGGCATTCCACCACTGGCGTGTCTTTTGTTTCAACAATTTAGTTCCTGTAATCTGTGTTGCTTCTACAGTCTTCATGGCTTTGGCAAGAGAGAGGGATGAAGCCGGCACTTCATTGGCTGTAGACACGTACAATACGGAACGTGATTTTCCGCCCGGCACCTCTTTCCAGTAGGTTGCATAGTCTCCTCCCGCCAACAAGGACTGTACCCAACTACCTTCTTTGTCTTTTTGGTTGACGACAGGTGCGGGGTTGTCCTTGTATTTTAATTTTTCTTTCAAATGGGGAAATACTCTTATGCGGGGAGAGCATGGGTTCCCGGGAATCCCCTTCCAGCGGTAAGGGACTCCGGAGGAAACTTCCACGATATTCACTTCTTCGGGTTGGGGAGTATAGGCGTGGAAAGTCAAGTCTCCTTTGTCTGTTTTTAGGTGTCCGGTCAGTTCGGCATTGTAAATGTCGAGATAAAAAGTGCCTGAAAGTATCTTCCCTTCAGGGAATAATAGCATTTTACCGACATCAAGCCTGCAAAAATCCACCATTTTATCTGCCTCTTCCGTGCCGATGGAGGTTTTTCGGTAGGGAGCTTTCCTATGATCTGTGACATCGGGACGTCCCAGATGGAAAACTAATGCATTGAGTGTGGAATCGGCATATACCATCATGCCGACCAATCCATTACCTAAAAAAGCACCTTCATTCCATTGCATGGGTAATTGTTCCCATATCAAGGCATGTTGGCGCATATACTTTTCCATGTCCGGAAACGAAGCTCCGGACATGGAAGTACATATGAAAAACAATAAAATTACGATTTTGATTGTACTACGCATAAATTTATTCCTTTTAGTTGGGCAACGGTATCATTGCTCTACGACCATAGTTAAATTTCAGACCTCTTTTATAAGCTTTAGGACCATATAGGTCTTGGATATCCATTTCACCCAAGTTCACGAGGATTCCCCGCGCCATGAGTCCGGCATCTTCGTTTTCAAGGCGTGGCAGGGTTTCTGCGGCTTCTCTCAGCTCCGACAGGAAAGGACGGATACAGTCACGCATATCAGGGTCTAAAGATAAGCATTCCAGTGAAGAGTACCCTATTTTTCTGTATTTTTCCTCTGTGGGAATAATTAGGCGGGCAACGCTTTCTTGACTTTTACCCAGATAGGCTGCGGCATAGGCGGCTTCGGAAGCGATGTAGGGATTACTGTCTTGGAGGAGTGCCAACAAGGCTTGCGGACAAGAAGATATTTGCTTTTCTCTGGCAAGTTTGGCATATCCTACTACTCCCCAGAATCTCATTTCGGATAGCGGATTGGTAATTGCTTCTTCTAACATAGACAGAGAGGCGGTGGTTGCTGTTCCAGCTGTTTCAACAAGAGTATAAAGTTCGTTCAGAGGATATTTCTCCTTGCGCACTTTGTCGTAAAGAATATGACCGGTGCGTGAAGTGGGAAGGAAGAACCCCAAATCACCGGTGACACGAATATGGTCAGATAGTGCTTGGCGCATTTTGGACAAGATTTCTGCATATTCGGGAGTACCGGATAAGTCGTGCAGTTCATCCGGATCTTTTTCAAGGTCAAACAGCATTTCTGCCGGATGGGCTTCGAAAGTCAGTTTCCAGTTAGGGTTGGTATTATGCCCTTCCAATACTAGTTTATCCCATGCTTTGTTGGAAGGCATTCCCCATTGATAATAATTGCGCAGGGCAAACTGACGATAGGGGATATAACTACGGATATATTTGAAACGCCCATCGGTAACGGCGCGTACCGGCATGAAATGATGCAATTGATTGGCTGCTAATGCAAATTGCATCTGGCGTTTTTCTTTGTTTGCAAACTTGCCGTAAAGTGCTTTGCCCTGCATCTGTTTGGGTGGTTTTACCCCTGCAAGACTAAGTACGGTAGGCCCTAAATCCGTGAAGTTGACCAAGCTGTACTCTTTGCCTGAAGCCTGCTTGGCCAGGTGTTGCCATTTGGGCGGGAAATAGACAATCAGAGGTACTTTTAGACCGCTTTCGTACAAATATCCTTTACCACGGGGTATACAACCGCCGTGGTCACTGAAGAAAAATATAATTGTATTTTCATCCAAGCCTTTCTCTTTCAGGTCTTTCAGGAAGAATCCCAGCCAGGTATCCACGTCTTGTACTGCTTCTAAATGACCGGCATAGTCGGAACGTACTTCCGGCAAGTCGGGAACATAAGCAGGCAATGAAAGCAGTGCCGGGTATATGCCTTCCCGTGTGTAATCTCTGCGTCCGTCTGTATGGAAAGTTCGGATGCGTCCCATGTGTGAGGTTACCGTGTTGAATACAGCGAAAAAGGGTTGGTTCTTTTTTCGTTTGGGACTATTGTATGAGGCTTTGTTGCTACATTCGTCCCAACATATTTTATTGTCAGTGGTAGAGTTGTAGTGTGTCTTGCTGTTGTTTGTACAGTAATATCCGGCTTCGCGTAATTTCTGTGGAAAGAAGATGTCAGCAGGTGTATCGTAGGGCACAGGATGGATGTCCATGCCGTAAGTGCTTGAATAGCATCCGGTAATCAGTGAAGAACGGGCAGCCGAGCTCTGGGGAGCTACGGACCATGCGTTCATAAACTGTATGCCGCGGGCGGCAAGGCTGTCCGCATTGGGAGTATGTACTCCTCTGTTGCCGTAGCAACCGAATTCGTATGCACTAGTATCTTCAAAGGTGAGCCAAAGAATATTGGGCTTTTCGTTTTTTGTGTCTGCCGCCTTTGTCTGTGTGGAATACAATCCGCAGAAGGCAGTACACATTAATAAAGGTAGGTGTCTCATAAAGCATTAAGAATTAAGAACATTTGTTTCCCGCAGCTAAAGTAGTCCGTTTGTGTTTAACTGAGACTTCCTTATGTTTAAAAGTGTACCAATATTGTTTTGGCAAGTGAGGTTTCAACAATATTAGCATTGATTCAACAATATTACAAGAGGTTTAAACGCCCATTGGCATGATATTGAATAAAAAGAGAGTGAAATACTGATAACAAAGGACTAACTTTGAGCATTAAAATCTAACCATGAAAGAGATATGAAAAACATGTTGTTTATGATGGTGCTGTTTTGTGTATCATCTTTGGCAGGACAAGCACAGAATGTAAATGCGAACTCTTTTGATGATTCATTGCGTAGTGAAGCGGATAAGCTGTTGACGGAATGGATGGATGCTTTTCTGGCTTATCAGTGCACCTATTCCGATTCCGCACTTGATGGAGGAGTCTTATGCCCTGCATGTGCCCGTATGCATGGACGTATAGGTGATGCCGTACTTCCTTTGATGTATTTGGCAGAAAAGACCGGAAACCAAAAATATTTGCTTGGAGCCAAGCGCTTGATGGCGTGGATGGAGAATGTGCACCGTCCGGACGGGTCATGGATGAACGATGTACATGTATCGGATTGGAACGGTACGACGGTATTTGCAGCGATTGCTCTTTATGAAGCTTTGCATTATCACGGACATCTATTGGATGATTCAACCCATCATCATTGGAAACAGCGATTGGTAGAGGCTGGTGAGTTTATGATGAACAATCCTTTCATTTATAGCCGAAGGCGAGAAGGCATGAGAAATATGAATGTAAATTATTCTGCTTCAGCAACCTATGCACTATATGCTATCGGTGAAATGTGCAATCGGCCTGAATTTAAGAAGGAAGCCGAAGAGATAGCTTTCGGATTAAAAGAATATTTTACCGTGAATGACTGTTTCTTGTATGGCGAGGGACCTAATATCGCCTCAGAAACTCCAAACGGTTGCCGTCCGGTAGATTTGCTTTATAATGTAGAAGAATCACTGCCTAATATGGCATATTATGCAGTGATGGCAAACGACATGGAACTATTTTCGCTTGTGGAACGTTCCATGGATACTCATCTTGAGTTTATGTTACCCGATGGCGCTTGGGACAACAGTTGGGGAACACGAAGCTTTAAATGGACTTATTGGGGCGGGCGTACCAGTGATGGCTTTATGGGAGGTTATTATTTGATAGCTGCTGCCCGTCATCCGGAATATTTGGAAGCCATTCGCCGCAATATCCGTTTATTGAGTAAGGCTACCCATGGTGGACTTCTTTATGGAGGAATGCATTATTTTGCATCCGGTGTTTCTCCTTGTATTCATCATACATTTGGGCATGCCAAGGCGTTGGCTTCTTTTTTAGAACTGCCTTCTGTGAAAATGACTTCTTTGGAAAAGCTTCCCCGTGACTCCGTTTACGGAGTGAAGTTCTTTAAGGATATTCGTACGTGGCTTTTATCCCAAGGAGATTGGCGTGCCACATTTACCGGATATGACGCCGAATATAAAGTGAAAGGGACTCATCCAATGGGAGGTGCTCTTTCGTTGTTGTGGCATGCTCAGGCAGGACCTATATTTGCTGCGACTATGAACCGGTATAAATTGATTGAAGCTCCCAATATGCAGGACAATGTCCGTAAATATCTGATGGGAGGTACCCCCCGGGTTGAATTGACTCAGGATGGAGTTGCATATAGTAATCTGGACGATTTGAATACGGACATTACTTGTTTTATAGAAAACGGGTTCTGCCGATTCAATGTAAATTCTCATTTGGTTGATATCAATCAACAGTCTCCAAAGCAGGGAGAAGTACCGGTAGAGGTGAACTATGCATTTTCAGAACAAGGAGTGAGCATAAGCGTGGAACGTTGCAATGACTCGGCTTACCTTGTGTTGCCAGTTATCGCGTCGCCCAAAGAAGAGGTGAGGATAAGTACGCGAGAAGCTTCCATAAAAAAAAATAAGGGGATATTGTACATCACTTGCGAAGCAGGATATATAGATGTAGCACCGACAGATAGTGATGGACGAATCTTTAATCCGGTTCCAGGATTCTCTTTTGTACCTTTGCGAATAATACCGGAAAGTATTGGCAAGAAAATACAGATTAATATTTACTTTTGCTAATGTGTTTTATTTATTTGCCTCATAATAGATTACAAACATGAAAATACAGCAATATTTGTTAGTGCTTTTAGAAGTATTATTCCCCTACATGTTGAATGCCGATGTCACTGAAGATATTCACTTTTCCCATATTGGTTTGGAGGAAGGATTGTCGCATAGTACGATTTTTGCGATTAATCAGGATAAAGGAGGGAATTTATGGTTTGCGACGTATGATGGTGTGAATAAATATGATGGTTACAACTTTATTGTATATCGTCATCAATATACCAATCCCAAAAGTATTGCCAGCGATATATCCCGTTGCATCACAATGGATGATTCAGACCGGATTTGGATAGGAACTCGTGAGGGGTTGTCTCTTTACAATCATTATAAGGATGAATTTTCCAATTATTATTATAAGAGAAATGGTTTGAACGTAGCTGTGACCAGTATTATCCCGATAAAAAAAGATTGGTTGATGTTGGGTACTGCCGAAGGCATTCTGCTTTTTGATGTAAAGAAAGAGTGTTTCCTTTCGGATACATTATCCTCTTCTTTGCATGGATTGCAGCCGGCAGCTTTGGTACGCCAGGGTGATTGTATCTATATAGGTACTGAGGAAGGTGTATATATTTATACTTTGTCAAACGGTATTTTGGAGAAACTAGTGGATGTGCCTACTGGCATCCGGGTTCATGCCATTCTGTGCCAGATGTTTAATAGAATATGGCTGGCTACGGAGGGAGATGGACTTTATCTGTACGACATGAAGACAAAGGAGCTGAAGAATTACCGTTATGAAGATGGGAAATCAGGATTGAACTCAAACTATGTGCGTTCTTTAGCACTGGATACAGAGAATCGCCTATGGGTGGGAACCTATGGTGGATTGAATATCTACAAGGAGGGATCAGACAGTTTCTCGTCCATTAAAAGCTCTGAGATTCAGGAAGGAAGTTTATCGCAGAATTCAGTCCGGAGTATTTTCAGAGATTCGCAGGGTGGCATGTGGCTGGGTACTTACTGGGGAGGGCTGAATTATTATCATCCTTTGTGTAACCGTTTCCAGCGTATCAAACATGTCCCGTTCTTGAACTCACTCAGTAATAATGTGGTCAGTTGCATTGTTGAGGATAACAAGCATAATTTGTGGATTGGCACGAGCGATGGCGGTTTGAATTACTATGATAATGCCTCTCAGCTATATAAGAATTATCTATTCAATTCGGGCAATCTGGATGTACCTTTCAAGGATATCAAGACGGTGTATGTAGATGAGGTACAAGATAGAATATATGTGGGGGCACATGCCGGAGGAATGATGGTTTTACATCGTAAATCCGGTTACATAGAATATTATAATCGTCACAATAGCAATTTGCCGAGCAATAATATCTATTCTATTATTTCAGACGGGTATGGGGGGCTTTGGGTGGCATCGCTGGAATATTTATTGCATTTTGATATAGATAAACGCAATTTTACGATTGTTGATGTAGATGGGGACGGGCATAAATTGCAGCAATACAATCGCTTGTTGTTTTGTGACTCAAAGAAACGTATATGGGCTGGGGGAGAAATGGGAATTTCTGTTTTTAACCAGGTAGGTACCTCTTTGCTCCCTAATACGGATTTTCAGATAGCTTCTGTGTTGAAGCAAGCGTTTGTGAATTGTTTTTACGAAACATCTTCCGGATATCTGTGGATTGGAACACGTAACGGATTGTTTGCTTTGAAAGAGAGTGATAAGCAGTTTCTGCAATATACTACAGAAAACGGTCTGCCGAGTAATGTTATTTATGGAATTCTGGAAGATGCTTACGGGCGTTTATGGATAAGCACGAACCAAGGGTTGAGTTGTCTGAATTCGGAGAGTGGGAAGTTTCGTAATTTCACGATTATGGACGGATTACAAGGCAACCAGTTTAATGCTGGGGCTTATTGTCGAAAAGACAATGGCTACATGTTGTTTGGTGGAGTCAACGGCATTACTTCATTCCGTCCTGAAACGTTGATTGATAATCCTTATGCTCCCAAACCTGTGATCAATAAATTATTTGTTCATAATAAGGAGGTATTACCGGATGATGAAACCGGAATTTTAAAGGAAAGTATTACATACGTGAATCGTATAACTTTATCTTCATCTCAGAATTCATTCGCCATTTCTTTTGTCGTTTCCAATTATATAGCGGGTAAACATAATACATTTACCTACAAACTGGAGGGATATGATAATGTATGGTATAAGCAGAATGATATCAGCCTTGTTTCTTACTCCAATTTGCCAGCAGGGGATTACACTTTTTGTATAAAAGCAGCGAACAATGATGGTAAATGGAATGAGGAACCCGCCATACTTCATATACATATATTGCCGGTTTGGTATTCTACTTGGTGGGCGCTTTCCTTGTTTGCTTTGTCGTTTGCTTTGTTGGTGTTCGGTATCGTACGCTTCTTCTGGCTACGCAAGAGTATGCAGGCTGAAATACGAATGGAACGGCTTGATAAAGAAAAGCGGGAAGAGATAAGCCAGATGAAAATCCGTTTTTATGTTAATATCTCGCACGAGTTACGGACTCCGTTGACTTTGATTGTTGCGCCTTTGCAGGAATTACTTGATCGTATCAGCGGGCATTGGGAGCATGAGCAGTTGCTTTATGTGCAGCGGAATACCAACCGCCTCTTGCATTTGGTTAATCAGTTAATGGATTTCCGGCGTGCTGAGTTAGGGATATTTGAACTCAGGGCTGTGTATTCCAATGCTTATAAGCGGATATTGAACTGTTTTATGAATTATGAAAGTTTGTCTAAAAGGAAGGATATAGACTATAACTTCTATACAGAGTTGCAAGATAAAAATGTTCTTTTCGATGAGAACTATCTGGATTTAATTGCAAATAATCTGCTTTCGAATGCCTTTAAATATACCGAAGTCGGCGAAAGTATCATTGTGAAACTTTACATAGAAGATGACAATCTTGTCTTGCAAGTAATAGATACGGGCATTGGCATCCCATTGGAGAAGCAGGAAAAGATTTTTGAACGTTTCTATCAGATAGAAAATGGACGTGAAGGGAGTGGTATCGGACTCTCATTGGTTCAACGTCTGGTGGAATTACATCATGGGCGGATTGTTCTACAGAGTGAAGTCGGTAAAGGTTCTACCTTTACGATTTATCTGCCGCAAGATGAATCCGTATATACACAAGAAGAGTTGTTAGGAAGAAGTGGGGATGAAGGAGAACAACGTGTATATTCCACCAATGCAAACGACATTTATATCGGTGATGACGAAAAGTTCGGGGAAGAAGTTAGTACGGATGAGGAAAACTGTAAACGTGGTACTATTTTGGTCGTAGAGGACAATAGGGAATTAAGGCAGTACTTGGTGAACGGCCTGTCTGCGCTGTTTGATATATTGGAAACGGAGAATGGGCAAAAAGCGCTGGATATACTGAAAGACAAGGATGTAGATTTGATTATAACAGATGTCATGATGCCTGTAATGGATGGCGTTAGGTTATGTAAGTTAGTGAAACAGAATCTACGTACTTGTCATATTCCGGTTTATATGTTGTCTGCCAAAGTGGATATCAAGTATCAGTTGGAAGGTTTACAGGTAGGAGCCGATGATTACATTGCCAAGCCTTTCTCTATGGAAGTGTTGAGAACCAAGATTCTGAATATGCTGCGTACACGTTATCGCATATTCGAGCGATATTCCAATATGACGGAAATAAGACCGGAAAAGCTTACGAGCAATACGATGGATGAGGAACTGTTGCGAAAGGCTATTGCTGTCGTTGAGAAAAACATGGACAATGTGGAATTTTCTACAGAACAGTTTGCGCGTGAGATGAATATGAGCCGTTCAAATCTTCATTTGAAATTAAAGGCAATAACGGGAAAATCGGCTATTGATTTTATACATAAGATACGTTTTAATCGGGCATGCCAGTTATTGAAAGAAGGAAAGTATACCGTTTCAGAAATCAGTTTTATGGTGGGATATAACACTCCTTCTTATTTTGCGGCACGTTTCAAGAAGTATATCGGTTGTTTGCCTACAGAATATGGAAAGAAATAGTATAAATCATCAGGTTATGAAGATGCGTATTATTGGAACGTTGATTACCATCTTGGGGTTGTCGGTCTCGTGGGGGCAAACGGATTTATGTCGGCCGTCTGTATTTAAGGATGGTAGCATTTGGAAAGGAAGTGATGTGATAGAAATGTTCACCTTGACCAATGCAAGCGGCATGTCTATCAAAGTGACAAATTATGCCGCTTCGCTGACTGACGTTTCCGTTCCTGACAGACAAGGGCAGTTTGAACATGTGGTTTTAGGATTTGACAGTCTGGAATCTTATCTGGAAAGACATCCTAAGTTTGGAGCTACCGTAGGAAGGTTTGCCAATCGCATTAGAAATGCAGAATTCAGCTTGAACGGGCAAACTTATCATCTGGAAAAAAACAATAAAGAACATTCCATTCATGGTGGAACAAACGGGTTCAATCGTCAAGTCTTTAAAACAGACACATTTTATACCGTCAAAGATACGGCTATCGTGGTATTCAAATACAAAAGTACTCACTTGGAAGGCGGATTTCCCGGCAATATAGAGCTTTCAATAGCTTATAAACTGACTAATCATAATGAGATTGTTCTGGAATATACAGCTACTACGGATAAGCCTACGGTAGTTAATTTTACAAATCATAGTTATTTTAATCTGACAGGTTGCACCAGAAACGTGTTGAATCATATTTATAGGATTTATGCGGATTCCATAACTCCTACCGATTCCATGGGTATCCCTACCGGAGAGTTAATGCCTGTGGTGGGTACTGTATATGATTATACTTCTCCACAATCGGTGGAAAAAAGAGTACAGAAAATGGGAAAAGGATATGATGTGAATTATAGACTGGATAAATACCCAGATTCGTTAGAGTTGGCAGCTATCGTAGTGGAACCTATATCCGGTAGAGTGTTGAAAGCATACACTACTGAACCGGGAATGCAATTTTATATTCCAAATTCAAATATGGATTATCTTATTGGTCATGGTGAAAAGAAATATGGCCGATATTATGGATTTTGTCTTGAAATGCAGCATTTCCCCGATGCTCCCAATAATCCTCAATTTCCTGCTACAAGTTTGTTGCCGGGAGAAATATATCGGCAGGTCACTATTTATAAATTTGAAACAATATCAGAATAATATATTTAATCAACTAAAGTTTACTAATTATGAAAAAGAAAACATGGAAAAGATGTGTATGTATGATTGGAGTAGTTCTTTTTGCGGTAACGGGTTTGAATGCCAATAATAGAGTGCCTGATAGTCCTATTAAGAAAACAAGAAGCAATACTTTTATTATAGAGAAAGAAAAAGCGTGGAAACTGTATATACTAAAACAACAATGATTTGACTTGATGAATTTTGACGATAATACCTGCAAATAACTGATAATAAGGAAAGAAAGTGCAAAAACCAAATCATAAATAGATTTAAACGAATCATAGTTTATTGGGGATATGTGGGAACATTTACGGGAAAGGTATTACCTTTGTGACTGAAATAAAAAACATATGGACATGAAGATTACCATCATCACAAAGGAATGCAAGAGCAAAGACAAAGACGCTCCTGCAAAAGCCAATCTTTGTTTTCGACTCCGAGATAAGGATGTTGACATCAAAGTCCGTTCCGACATTGAGGTTATGCTTGACTATTGGGACAATGATACACTTTCCTATCGAAGGACAAAGAAATTACCATCTGACGAGCAGAAGAAAGTCAAGGTTTTGGTGCAGACCATTACAACGGCTCTTAGCGAGCAGTATAACTCTGCGACTGCTGATGTTGCATGGATGAAGAATGTGATTGATGAATGTGTCAATCCAACTTCAAGGTCAACAGAGACATTGACTACAGTTGTTTCGAGAATGGAACAATACATTGCGGAACATCCCATGAGTCCGAAATCAGCACTCGTTTATAAACCAACAATCAAGAAGCTTCAACGCTATGAAGCCTACAAGAGGGAAGTAGAAGGAGAGGAAGGCTTCACGCTCTATTGCGAGACTATCCGTCCCGAAGACTACCTTGATTTTAGAGAGTATGTCATAAACGAATATATTCATTACAATGACTACCCTGAGTTTTACGAACAGTTCAGCCTTGACATGCACCCTCCCAAGCAGATGTCAAGCACACAGATTATAGGTATCATGCATCATCTGCGTATTGTTGGGCATTGGTGCATCAAGATGGGGTTCACAACAAACCGCTCATGCGATGCGTTCACTATTCCTGCAGCGGTACAAGGCACACCTTTTTATCTGACGATAGAAGAACGTGACAAGGTTTACAATACAAACCTACATAACAAGCCAGAGTTAGAAGTGTATCGTGACTTGTTCATCTTCCAATCAATGGTAGGTTGTAGAGTCGGAGACATGTTCTCTTTTACCAAAGACAATATTGTTGGTGACATATTGCAGTATCTTCCACACAAGACCATGCGCAAACGGTCGCAGACCGTGAGCGTCCCGCTTACCACAAAGGCTATGGAAATATTAAAACGTTACGATGGCAAGCAAGAAAAGCTTCTGCCGACAAAGCAAGTGTATCAATACAACGAGGGCATCCGTGCCGTGCTTCGAGAATGTGGCATTAACAGAATGGTTACTATCCTTGACACCGTCACAGGAAAAGAGGTTCAGAAGCCAATATGTGATGTCGCTACAAGCCACATGGCAAGACGCAACTTTATCGGCAACCTATACAAGAAAGTGAAAGACCCCGAGCTTGTGAGTTCCATGACAGGACATGTAAACGGAAGCAGAGCTTTCGCCAGATACAGAGAGATTGATGAGGAAACGAAAGTAAATCTTGTCAACCTCATCAACTAACATTTATACAATCTACCAGTTATACATCATTATGTATAGAGTAGCATGAAAGTAACAGCATTCATCCGAGAAACCTCGGCAAAGAACAACATAACCGACCAGGCGCACGTTTATTTCCGTGTGCGTGACGGCAAGACTGACATCAAGGCTGTCAGCGAGTTATCCATCAATCCTAATCATTGGAGCGCGGAACGGCAGGGTTACAAGACACGTGTGGCTCTTGTAGCGGAGGCAAAGCGAACGGCATTCGACAAAGCCGTGCAGGACTTGACGGCGCTTATATCCGCACAATATTATCATGGAGCGGACAGCCGTTGGCTAAAAGGTGTTATTGAGGAGTTTCATCATCCTAACATCAACATCCGCCAAGGCAGAAAAGGTGACGAATACAGTCTTGTGTATCAATGCCAGCAGTATGCCGAGAACCACCCAATGGAAAAGGAATCTATAAGGCATCATGAGCATAACGTACGTAAGTTGCAGCACTTCGAGCGTTTCCAAAGGGAAATCATGCGTAGACGAGGTTACACCATGCGACTTGATGCCATAACAGCCGATGACTTGCGTGAGTTTCATAAATATCTGGTAAACGAGGCTGAATATTATGAGCATTATCCTCAAATCTTCGATGACATAGAGGAGCGTTTCAAACCACGCCAACTAACGGAAAACTCCATCAATACTATATTCAGAAGAATACGCACGGTTGTGAACTGGTGTTTGAAGCATAATATCACGACAAACGACCCTTTCGCCACCTTTGAGATGCCAAAGGTGCTGGACAGCCCTCCATTTTATCTTACACTTGAAGAGCGTGACAAAGTCTACTATGCCGACCTCAGTAACGAAATACCATCCACACAAGTATATCGTGACATATTCATGTTTCATTGTCTCATCGGCTGCCGTGTGGGAGACCTTGAAAAGATGACACGTGCCAACATCGTTGATGGTGTTGTGGAATACATTGCTGAAAAGACAAAGAACCACAAACCACGCACCATCCGAGTACCGCTCAACGATAAGGCGAAAGCGATTCTCGCTAAATATGCAGACCTTGAAACGAGGTTGTTGC
>OWIV01000943.1_pt1 | contig 15426 bp, 11 predicted proteins | sample 1732831 | NCBI WGS metagenome assembly OWIV01 (sample SAMN05065757, study PRJEB22554) | human gut metagenome | biome: ENVO:2100002; feature: ENVO:00000062; material: ENVO:00002003 | host: Homo sapiens | place: USA
GAGATGCAGCGTAGTCTCGTGGGCTCGGAGATGTGTATAAGAGACAGATCTTTTATATGTTTATTGATAAATATGGAGATATTGAAAAATTGTGGAATATACTTCTGAGAATATCAAGAGGACCAGGAGAAGAAGTTGCAAAAGATGTATTGAAAGAACTTATAGAAAATTCAGATGATGAATTGGAGCTTATAAGATATAATCATTTATTGCAAGAAATCCAGATGAATGAGTATTTTGATATGCAAGCAGAAGAATTTGAAAAAAATTATGAATATGAGCCTGGGGAATAGGATTATTTTATTGCCTGAATTTTCATGAGCCAGCTGTCATAGGCTGGCTCTTTTTAACCGAAAATTCCTTGACTTTCCCCTCCCAACCCCTTACAATAAACCTATCTTTTTTATCAAATCAGAGTTACAAAACATGCTAACGTAACCAAAAAATCCATCACCACATCGGTGGACCACTCAGCAGGAGAAAATGACAGACAGGGGATTTAGAACAGTAACTAAAAAATCCATACAAATAGTCTTGAAGAATCTTGAGGGGTTCTATATAATAAACATAGATCATTCGGAAAACCTGTTTGTATACCATAAAAGCAGGAGGTCAAATGACCAGGAAAAAACAAAAGACCAGGAAAACACAAAAGAACAGGAAAAAACAACAGACATTAGAAGAAAAGATAGAACAGGTTAAAAATTTCAGACCTATTGATGATACGTTTTTTGAAGTAATGGCAGATGATATTGGCGTATGTCAGGAGATGCTGCGTATCATTTTAGAAGATGAGAAACTCATCGTAAAAGACGTTATCGTACAGAGCAGTGAGAGAAACCTGTATGGGCGATCTGTCCGTCTGGATGCACTCTGTATCCTTGGAAATGGAAAAAAGTGTAACGTGGAAGTGCAGCGATCTAACAAGGATCACCATTTAAAAAGAGTGCGGTTCAATGCATCGGTCATCACGGTGCGGGACTCGCAGACGGATGATAAATTTGAGGAGACGATCGATCTGATCGTTGTGTATATTTCCGAGTTCGATATCTTTAAATGTGGCAGGGTGATCTATCACGTGGACAGCGTGATCCGGGAAACACAGGAAAAAGTAGACGACGGATTGGAGCGTGTATTCGTCAATACCGCAGTAAAAGACGGAACAACTATCTCAGAATACATGGACTGTTTTCTGCAAAAAGAGATAGATAATGCCAAATTTCCAAAATTAACCAACCGTGTGCATTATCTGAAACATGAAGAGGGAGGTGTAAACGCAGTGTGTGAAATAATGAGAAAATATTCAGAAGAAGTCGCAGAAAAAGCATATCAGCAGGGCGAGGAAGCTGGCAAAAAAATTGGCAAAGAAATCGGCAAAGAAATCGGTCAACGCCAGGCAAACATTGCCGCCATCAAAAACATGATCATCCGTTTTCAGGCAACGAAGGAAGTCATTCTGGAAGATTACACCGAGTCCGAATACAACACCGCCATCGCCGAACTCCAGTCCAAATCCAGATAACCCCAGACCAAAACAACCCAGACCCAAACCCACCCATCACAGAGCCAGCCCGTCAGGAGCTGGCTCTTTCCACTCCAGCCCTTCCTGCCAATTTCTTCCAATTCCCCCATCCCGATTGTCCTCATTAAAATCACCCGGTATACTGTAACTATCCCCCGGTTTCCCCGGAGATACGTGGGCAGAAAATCAGAACAGCATGAGAGGAAACAACATGAGGACAATCGACAAAAATACCATACAATCCTATCAAGATCATATTTATACACAGGAAAAATCCCAGAATACCATCGACAAATACATCCGCGACATCCGCACCTTCACCGCCTGGCTGCAGACACAGGAACAGAAAGACATCACCAAAGAATGCGTGATCCGCTACAAAAAACATCTCGAAGCCAAATACATGCCGTCCAGCGCTAACAGCATGCTCATCGCCTTAAACGGCTTCTTCGGATACACAGGCTGGCACGACTGTTTCATCACGATTTTCAAGACCCAGCCAAACCACATCTATGCGCAGGAAAAAGAGATGATGCGCGCCGAATACGAAAAACTCATCGCAACTGCAAAAGAGAATGGCAACCTCCGCCTTGCCATGATCATCGAGATCATCGGCAGCACCGGCATGCGCATCAGTGAACTTGCATCGGTCACGGTGGAGGCAGTGGGCACCGGAAAGATCAGCATATCCTGCAAAGGAAAACACCGCGAGATCTATCTCGTACACAAACTGAAAATGAAACTGCTCGACTACTGCAAAAAGAAAGGCATCAGAAGCGGCGCAGTCTTCATCACAAAAAACGGAAACCCGGTAGACCGCAGCAACATCTGGACAGAAATGAAAAAAAACGCCGAAAAAGCAGGCGTTGCACTGGAGAAAGCATTTCCACATAACCTCCGCCATTTCTTTGCACGCGTCTACTACAGCATACATAAAAACATCAGCCAGCTTGCAGATATCCTTGGACACAGCAGCATCAATACCACAAGGATCTACTTAGCGACCACGGAGGAAGACCATGTCAAAAAATTAGAGCGTCTGGATCTGGTCGTCTGAACGACAGAAATAAAAAGACACAACATAATGTAGATTATGTTGTGAATGCATTCAGATGAAAGTATGGTAATTATTACCAATAACTTCCGAGTATTATTTTTTTATCAAAAAATCCGATAAATGTCAATTAGTCTGATGCTAAAATTCGACAAAAAATCCCACTTTTATAAAAGAAGCACTAATATCATAGTACTTCTCTAGAATATTGTTGTCATTTTTGCACAAAAATAAGACCAGACTTCTGTAAACGCCTGATTTTTTCAGTAATTCATGGTTTTACAGCTGGAAATCATGTTTTTTTAACCATACTACATTCGTAAATAACTGCTAAAAACCAGAAAATTTATAAATCTATCCAAAATCCCGGTGAAACCGGGCAGAAGAGCCATTCCTCCACACAACATAATCTACATTATGTTGTGGAGCTTTCTTTATGCAATAAAAATTAAGGAGGAAACCTATGAGAAGGACGAAAGCAAACCGTGCATTGACATTTGTGATGGCAGCCGCACTGCTCATCGGATCGATCCACGGCGTAGGTGCAAAAGAGCAGAGCAAGGCCTATGAAGCACCGGAACTGACACTGGTGCAAGGTGCATCAGACTATGATCTGACGGAAGGAATCACGTATGACAGTGAAAAATATACCCTGTCCGTCACTGATACAGGAAACTTTGATATCAATGTGGCAGGAGATTATGAGATTTCATACGCACTGACGGAAAAGGAAAGCAGTGTAAGTGAAACTGAAAGTGTGGAGAACACAGAGAGTGCGGATATTATAGAAAGCACTGAGACGGTGTCTGGCACAGAAACAGTAGATACCACGGAAACGATAGAAAATACAGATCAGACACCGGAAGGGGATGACCAGACTTCTGGTACAGATACCGCAGATCAGGACAAGCCAGATCAGCCGGCAGATAAGGATGAAGCGGACAGTGCAAAAGACCCGGCAGACAGCGGAAATGCAGGACAGCTGCAGGGAACATCCACAGGTGTCGGAGAGGCACAAGAATCAGAAAATCAGGATGATGGAAATACAGACACTGTAAAAGAAGAGTCCGCGGATACAGATACTGTAAACATTACAGAAGAGCAGACTCCGAAAGCTGCAAATGCAACACAGGAAGTAATAAACTTCAGCAGGACTGTAAAAGTAGTCGCAGCGGAAGAACCAGTGGAGACATATGCAGCAAATTATAGAGTGGCATCTTATGCAAATGTGCAGGGGAACTATACCGTAAATCTGGGAACACCGGTGTGGACAGATGAGACGCATAAGAAATTCCAATATACAAACGCAAAGATTGATACAGGCAGTGATGACATAAGCCTGATGACAATTACGTTGTCAAACGGTAAGCTGCCAGATGATATTTTAAATAATGCAACCGTAAGGGATGATTATGGAAGATCAGCAACATGGATCTTTATGGATAAAAAATCCAGTCAGGAAATAGAGAAAAAAATCCAGACTATGACATTTGATTATGTGAGTGATATGAATGTATATGTATCAGTAAATGCAAATGATAATGAAGGATTTGAGTCAGGTCTTGATCAAATGAAACTGACACAGTGGTCAGTCAGTGGTCATTATTATTTGCATGTTAATGAGAAAGTATCATGGACGTCAGCGTATGATAGAGCAAAAACATATAAGTTAGCCGGTCAAAGAGGATACTTAGCGACAATTACATCTAATGATGAATTATCATATATTTTAACATTACAAAAAGGGCAAACGTGGACAGCTGGCACAAGATTAATTATGAAAGATGGTTCGAGTCTCAATGATACTCCATTTGGAAGGATAACAAATGGGATTGTAAAATATGGTCAGGATTATTATTGGGCGGCAGGACCAGAAACAGGAGAGAAAATTGAATCGTTATGGGGAAGTGGTGAACCCAATCGTGCATCAGTTACTTATGGTGCGCTAAATGGTACAATTTCAGATGTACAAGGGCAGGAATCCTGTGTAATGGTAAGAAATACAGATATAAAAACATTGAATGATATAATAGAAGGAAATGTGCCTGGAGATACGGACATTACATCGGGTGGTTTCTTCGTCGAATTCGGCGGCTACGCTGACGGAGCCGACCCGGGACAGCCGGATAACACCAAAAAAGGTGAGACCAACGTACTGGTAGCACCAATGGATGCTGAGGCTGTGATAAACGGCGTGAAATACGCCCCTCTTGCCGATGCACTGGATACGGCACAGGCAGGAGACACAGTCGAGATCGTAAAAGATACCGTCACAGCAGTGACAGGCGGAACCATGAAAAAAAGTGTTCAGTTAAAGAGCAAGGATGGTACATGGTTCTCCGCACCGGGTGATGCGGTGGATGTAACGCTTGACATTGCAGCAGATGGAACCGTTACTCTCAAAGACGGAACACTTAATGTATCGGATAACGGAACACTGAACGTTTACAGTCCGGTAGACCATAATACTTACAAGGTGACAACCCCGGCAGGCGCATCATCGGTCGTTGTGCCAAACGGTACAGGGGATGATACACCATATCTCAAGAACCATAATACGACAGGCGCACTCACCTTAAAGATCGGGGATGTGACATACACATATACCAATCAGAGTTTTGATGCCATCACCCTGGTCTACATCCCGGATGCCATGTGCCGGAATGAACTGGTGACAAAAGCAGAAGTCCCTGCAGACAAGACAGCAGAGATCAGGTTAGACGATACAGACTCTGTCAAGACAAAAGGGACAGGAAACGCTTCGGATAAAGTGACCGTGGAGCGGAGGAGGACAGACAAAAAAGCAGATGTAAAGATCCCTTCCGGTGCAAGTGCAGACGTGTTCGGACATGAAGTGGGGGCAGCACCGGCAAATGGCGCGACTGTCAGCCAGGGCAGCACGACAAACAGTGGATATCCATCGCGTGATTATGTCACGATCCCGGTAGGTGAGAGCATCGTGATTGATGGAGTAACCTATAATGCGACCGACAGCGTATAGAGATACTATCTCGGAACATTCAATGTGGCGGTCACGACCGGGAACAATGCAGAAATCTCCGGCGGTGCAAAACCGGCAGCCCCGGGATACTTGCAGCAGTACAAGGTAAAGATCAGTCCTAAGACACACTTTGACCTCGATAAGGACAACTTTACCGTCACAATGAAAAAAAGTGATACCGGTGCAGCAGAGACATTACCGTTTGCACAGGTATGCACAGCGGAAACAGATGGAAGCATCACAGTGACGATCCCTCAGGTGACCGGCGACATCACCATCAATGCTGCGGCAAAACGCCAGCTTACGACCTTAAATGTGGAAGGGCTCACAGCCGGCGGCGCAAAGGGAATCTTCAAGGCAGTGGATGCATCCGGCAACACCTATGAGCTGGCTGCCGATGGAAGCATCCAGATAAACAGGAATGAGGAACTGACACTTACTTTTACGCCGGATGATTTTGACGACAGATACTATTCAGACCTGACCGGGGAGAAGGGAGAGAGTTTTTCCATCCTGACAGCCCTGACGGATACGACAGATGGGAATAAGAATCTGTTTGCCACAGCGACATTCAACTGGACAGAAAAGAGCTATGAGATAACATACACGCCGACAAAAGCGGATGTGACGTTAAAAGCAGTCTTTACGCCATCCCACATCGTACATCTCCATGTGACAGGAGGAACGGCAGAAGTGACAGACAATACACAGGTCACAAAAGAGACAGGCGCATCACAGTTCCAGCATGTCATCGTGGCAGATGATAAGACGGTGGAGGTAACACTGAAAGACACGACAGCAAACGGACTGGCTCCTACAGCTTACTGGAGTGACGTGTCAGAATCACCGGAGCATGCGGGAATGGATGTGTCTGCAACGCTCCGGAATACCGGTGCAAAGACCTATACCTATACGACACAGAAAGTAAAACAGCCACAGGCACTGAACGTGACCTTTGAGCAGGGACAGACCGTGGAGGTTACGGTAAACAACGGAAAACTCTTAAATGATGATGGCGCATGGAACGAAAATTCCGGCACATACACAAGGATCGTAAAGAACAACGCTCCGCTGGTGCTCAAGATCAAACCGGATGACGGCTACGGCTTAAAGGGCATCACAGTCAATGGTTATCCGATCGACATCGAAAAAGCACTGGAAGACAGGGCACTCGAATACGACAGTGTGGCAGGCGTCTATACCCATACCACACACGGCATCTATCAGGCATGGAAGGTGACGGTCGATCTGGAAAAACAGCACCAGTTCATCTTTGAAGACCAGAACGGTGCACAGATTGCCAGTGGGGAGCGCATCACCGTCATTGACGGCGGAACGATCGCTGCGGCAGTCTTTGCAAAAATGCAGAGAGTGACAGACGGGTTAAAAGCGGACAACGAGAGCTTCTTTGTCTGGGTGGATAAGGCAAACACCGGAAAAGTCTATAATGGGACAACGGTCATCAGCAGCCAGACGGCAGATAAAGTGACGCTCATCCCGGTATACCGCACAAACGTGGTGAACGGGGCAGACGGAAGCAGCATCGCAGCGGATGATTTCGTCATCCATGTGAACGATGTCGGAAACCTGACAGCGTCTGATGCAAAGAACCGTGCCAATGTGAAGGCATATGGTGCAAACGGTGATGATATCACGGCAACCGTGACCGTAGACCAGGACAAATTAGATGAACTGACCGCAAAAGGCAAGGGCATCTATGCAGCGGCGCTCACCTTCCAGGCAGGCGCAGGGGCTGCGACAAGCATCACGGTGGAAGTGACGGATGACAAACCGGCCGTCATCGGACAGACAGCCCATACGCTCACCTTTACAGGACGGCCAAAAACAGAGTACAGCGTGCGTGAACTGGACACATCCGGAAATCCGGTCGGACACACACTGAAATTCAAGACAGATGAAAATGGAAAAGGCATTGCATCTGGCCTGAAAAAAGCAACGGAATACAAGATCAGCCACAGCAATTTCGGCTCCACAGTCGGAAAGACTTCCCTTGTGGACGCAGCGGACATTGCGAAGCAGTTCGAAGAGAAAGGCGCAGGCGATACAAACAGCAACAATGCCACAGACAGCGCAGAAAAAGCGGAAAACTCCAACGTGGAAGTCACAGTGGATGATAACGGCAACTACAAGGTGACCGTAAAGAAGGACATTGACCAGACGGTACAGATCCCGGACACATGGGGCGATATCAGGATCGACCTTGGCGGACATACCATCACAGGTGACAAGGCAGATGATGATAATGAAGCAAAACCGGGACTGGAATTTGTCAAGGATGCTAACAGCAACGAACATCCGGGAACGAATCTTGAGATAGTAAACGGTACCATCAAGGGTGGGGACGGTTCTGCCGCACATCCGGATGGAGCAGCCGGTATCGGAGCCAGTGGTGATACGGCAGATGCCGGACTGATCATTGGAAGCAATGCAAACGTGACCGGTGGTAACGGTGCAGACGGCACAGAAGGCAAAGACGGAGGAAATGGTGGAGCCGGTATCGATGGTAACGGCAAGATCACTCCAACGGTCAGTGGAACGGTGACTGGTGGAAACGGCGGTAAAGGCGGAGATTCCGCAACCGGTATCCCTGGCAATGGTGGAAACGGTGGAACCGGAATCAGCGCAGGCGATAAGACCATCACCATCAATCCTGGCGGAACCGTCAAAGGCGGTGATGCAGGAAACGGCGGAAACGCAACAGGAGATAACACGAACCCAGGCGGAAACGGTGGAAACGGCGGTACAGGAACCGAGACCACACAGCCGGGAAAGACCGATAATAACGGTGGAACAACATCGGGTGGAAATGGCGGAGACGGCGGAAACTCCAACAACGGCAACGGTGGAAACGGAGGAAACGGCGGCAGCGGCTCCACAGGGGAAAATAATAACAACGGCGGCACCAGCAGTGGCGGCAACGGCGGAAATGGCGGCGACTCTGACAAGGGTAACGGCGGATCCGGCGGTAATGGAGGAAGCTCAGGCGAAACCGGTGGAACCGGCGGTGACAACACCGGCGGCAATGGTGGAAATGGCGGCGGCTCCAACAACGGCAATGGTGGAACCGGTGGAAATGGTGGAGAATCCAACAACGGAACCGGAGGAACCGGCGGAAATGGCGGTGACTCCAATAACGGAACTGGTGGAACCGGCGGAAACGGAGGCGACTCCAACAGCGGAACCGGAGGCAACGGCGGAAATGGCGGTGGCTCTGACAACGGAACCGGAGGCAGCGGCGGAAATGGAGGAGACTCCAACAGTGGAAACAACGGCAGCTCCGGCAGTGACGGCAGCAAACCAGACAACAACGGCGGAAACGGCGGCAATAACGGCGGCAACAATGGCGGAAACAATAACGGCAACGACGGCAGCAATGGCGGAGATAACGGAAACAATAACGGCGGCTCCGGCAGCGGTGGAAACGGTAATGGCGGAAACGGAAGCGGCAATAACAGCGGAAACGGAAGCAATAATGGAAGCATCAGCGGTGGAAACAGCAATGGAAACGCGAACGGAACCAATACAGGTGTCACAGATGGCAAGACCAATGCCACAGATATCGCCGCAGCGGATGGAAACAATGCGTCCGGCGGAAACAAAAACAACAAGAACAACAGAAACAACAACGAGTCAGACCAAACGGATGGTGAGGATGTGACAGAAGGCACAGAGACCGGTGCAGATACAGGTTCAGATAATACGACAGACGTCACTGACAGCACAGATACCGGAGCCGGTGCAGACGGAAGCGGAAACGCAGACGACAGCATCCCGGCAGACAGCAGTGATGCAGATGGACACATCAGCTTCGCAGACTGCGGATCCCACTGGTATCCAGTCATCCTGATCCTTGTGATTGCAGGATACACAGTCCTGCGTATCCGGAAGATCCGCGAGGAACTTGACGGAGAGTAAGACAGTAACCCCAAAAGATACCAGAACGAAAAAAACAATCCCGGGGATATCCACATATCCCCGGACAATAAAAAAAGAAAGACCTATTATCTAAACTTACAAACAACAAATCCAAAATGATATATGTAATTTTTCCAAAATACTTACTTACAAAATATCTGACATGAGCGGGCAGAACAGGAAAGATCCCTGTCAGACCCATTCATGGCAGAAATACAAGGAACAGGAGGATAAGGACCATGGATCCTGAAAGAAGAAAAGTACTGCGGAAGACGCAGAAAAAATGTATCGCAGCCCAGGTGGTGATGTGTGCAGCCTATATATCAGCGGGCATCTTACTGGCTGTGACAGGCAGGCACTGTGTGGCAGATACTCCGATCTATATAGCCGGCGCAGTCATTACAGCCGGCTGCATGGCAGCTCTTGCAGTGTTTGAGTCAAGACTTTCAAGAGAACTTGCAGGATGACATGACAGGGGCAGCGCAGGCTGCCCCTGTTGTGCCTGAAAAAGGGATTATAAGGAAGTGACAGATCATGAAAGACAGGAATTTTGTTAAGGAAATAGAAAAGTTAAGGACAGCCGTCTTAGGGTATGACCGTGAGGAAGTCGTGCTCTACATCAGGGAGCTGGTGGAGTACTATGGACAGAAGAACGAGGAGGCAGTGAGGGAACTATATCTGGAAAAGATGCAGCTTGCGGCAGAGAACGCAGGACTGCGGGCACAGATCCCCACACAGGAGAAGCTCTATGCGGAGGCAGAAGGAAAGGCGGAGGAGATCCTGGGCGGTGCAAAGGAGACTGCAGCGACCATCCTTGACCATGCCGGCACCGAAAAGGAACGCATGCTCAAAGAGGCTGGGGAAGCAGAAAAGAGGATCCTTGCAGAAGCGGACAGAAAGGCAGGGGAGACCTTTGCAGAGGCGGACAGAAAAGCAGGGGAGACCCTTACAGAGGCAGAGAGGAAGGCAGGAGAGATCCTTGCAGAGGCAGGGCGGCAGGCGGAGGAGATCCTTGCAGAGGCAGGGCGGCAGATGGATGTCATCCTGACAAAGACAAGGGAGAAAGTGGAGAAGCAACAGGCGCTCTACCATCAGTACCGCAGCCGTCGGGAAGCCTTGAAAAACGGCCTGGACTGCATCTTTGCAGAGTGTCCGCCGGAGGAAGACACCCGGGATCTGCATGGAAAGCCGCAGAGACCGGGACAGATACAGGCAGACGGACTGGAAGAGACCGGTCTCCGGGAACAGCCATGAACGGGGGAGAACAGTATAGCCTTGACATGGCACTCCTGAAGATCCGTGAGGAAAAACGGAAAAGAAAGATGCGCACAGAGCGCGCCGCCATCCTGTTTGTGGTCTGGCTCATGGTGTTCAGGGTGTGCGGGATCATGCGCGTGGATGGGAATTCCATGCGCCCTGCCTGCCATCCCGGGGATATCGTGTTCTTCCTGCGCATCCTCCCGGACGGCGTGGGCTATGGGGATGCCGTCATCTTAAAGGATGCATCCGGGGAATACCTGATCAAGCGCATCGCAGGGCTGCCGGGGGATGTGATGGAGGTGGACCGTGAGGGACACCTGACAAGGAACGGCGCAGAAGTGCAGGAGACGGATGTCATCTTCGGCCTGTCGGAAACAGGAGACAGCGTGGATTATCCGTACACCGTGCCGGAAGGGAGTTATTTCTTCCTCGGGGACAACCGCCCGGTGTCTTTAGACAGCAGGATGCTCGGTGCGGCAGGAAGGGAAGAGATAAAAGGAAAGGTCATCTGGGCAGCGGGGGCTGGGAGATGGAACAAAAAAACAGGTAAGAGGTAAAAGACCATGAGCATTACAGGAGCTTATACTTGGGAAGATATTTCCAGTCTTGGGATGGAAGCTTATTTCCAGCCCATCTACAACGTGGAAAAGCACAGGATCACCGGGCTTGAGGCGCTGTTCCGTGCAAGGGACGGGAAGGGAGGTTTCCTCGACCCGGAGAGCCTTGTGCAGGAGGCAGAGGAACACGGCTGGGTGCATGACATCGACCTGTGGATGATCCGGGAGTGCTGCCGGTGGTTCACGAGGTTTGCGGAACACGGCATCACGAGGATCAACGTGAACCTGTCGCCGCAGACCTGCATGGTGGAAACTGTCTGGGAGGAGATCAGCAGATGCCTGGACCGGTACGGACTCCAGCACGGGAAGATCTGGCTGGAGATGACGGAACTCGGGAAGTCGGCGGATAACGGAAAGCTCCTGGAGACCGCACACAGGCTGCAGGATAAGAAGTTCAACCTGGTCATGGATGATTTCGGCAAGGGCGAATCCAATTTCGTGCGGCTGATGGATTTCGAGTTCCAGAGCATCAAGCTGGACAAGGAGCTGGTCTGGGGCATCGGGAGCAGGAAGATGGGCATGCCGATCGTGCAGACGCTCCTCGTGTTCGCCCAGAGGAACCACATCTGGGTGACGGCAGAGGGGATCGAGACAAGGGAACAGGCAGCACAGCTGGAAAAGCTCGGCTGCAACTTTTTACAGGGCTACCTGATCAGCAGGCCGCTCCCGGCAGACAGGTGCGTGGAATTTGTTGCAGACTGGGAGAAAAAAGACATCCTTGCACAGTAAATATCATATAAGGAACAGGAGAGATAAATCATGGGAAAGACAAAATTTGGAACAAAGATCGTATTCTTTTTTGTGATACTGCTCGGTGCAGGGGCAGTGTTATATGCGAAAAACTGCATGGAACAGCTCGCAGCATACGCAGTAAGCCTCATGGACGGTGCAGGACAGGCGCAGGCGCAGAGCCAGCTTGCGGCAATGATCGCTTCCGATGTGAAAAAAATGGCAGCCTTTATGGCAGCCGGGCTTATCATCACGATCGTTGTGGGTGCTGCAGGCATCATTGATTACATCAGGAGCCTTGATCTTGCCTGCAGCTATTCGGACACACTCGCACAGGGCGATTTCACACAGGATGTGGAACAGAAATATTTAGACAGGAAAGACAGCATCGGAAACCTTGCGGCAGCTTTCCACAAGATCCGGGAGAGCTTTGCGGGACACCTTGGGAGCGTGAAGGACAATGCAGAGTCCCTGAGCGGCCATGTCTCCTCCATCGGGAAAAACGTGGATGAGATCAACGGCGAGATGGAAGGCATTTCCGCAACGACACAGCAGCTTGCAGCGAGCATGGAGGAATCCGCTGCATCCGCAACGGAGATGAACACCATGTCAGAGGAGATCAACCGGGCGATCAAAAACATCGCGGAGAGCGCACAGGAAGGTGCGGAGCGTGTCAATGACATCCATACCCGTGCCGTCAATGCGAAGAAAGAGACCACGGAGAACCGTGCCAATGCACAGCGCATGCACGGCGAGATCAAGGAAAGCCTCGACCAGGCACTGCAGGATGTGGAAGTGGTATCCCGGATCGAGGTCCTGGCACAGGCGATCATGGAGATCACCAACCAGACCAACCTTTTATCCTTAAATGCTTCCATCGAGGCGGCACGTGCCGGGGAGATGGGAAAAGGGTTTGCAGTCGTGGCGGACGAGATCCGGAAGCTTGCGACGGAATCCGGTGAGACGGCGACAACCATCCAAGAGGTCACGGACAGCGTGGTGAAAGCGGTGAACCAGCTCACAAAGGACAGCAGACGTCTGTTAGACTTCGTCGCAACTGATGTGAAATCCAGCTATGACAGCTTTGAGAGCCTTGCGGATGCCTACAACCGGGATTCCGAGTTTGTGGACGGTCTTGTATCGGATTTCAGTGCGACATCCGAGGAACTCTTAGCTTCCATGGACGGCATGATGAATGCAATCGAGGGCGTTGCAAATGCGGCAAACGAGGGCGCAAGCGGGACCTCCGACATGGCAGAACGCATCCAGAACATCACCATGCGGTGCTCCGAGGTGGCAGAGACCACGGAACAGGCAGGTGCAGCGGCAGAAACGTTAAAGGCAGACACCGAGATCTTCAAGGTGTGAGAAAGAAATGGGAGGACAAACGTGAGAAATAAAAAAAGAATGCTTGCCGCAGGACTTATAGCAGTGGCACTTCTGTCAGCTGTGACCGGATGCGGCAGTACATCCCAAAATGTGCAGGATACCAAGGGCATACAGGGAACTACAGGAGCAGCTGGTGGAACTGTACAGGGTTCCGGCAGCACAGGGACTGCATCAGACACGGCGGCACAGAACAACGGCAACACAGCAGATCATAATGCACAGGATAACAGCAGTGGAACAGGAACAGCACAAAACGGCAGCAACACAACAAATCATACAGCACAGACAGGAAACAACGACAGCAGCGGAACATCACAGGCAGGCGTGTCACAACACGCAACCGCAGGTTCTGCCACAATGGTAAACGGCGGCATCACGGAACAGGAAGCGAAGAACATCGCAGCCGGGAATGCAGGGGTCACAGAAGAACAGATTCAGTACATCACGGTAAAGCAGGACTGGGACGACGGACGGGCCAGATATGAGGTGGAATTCACCGCAGCCGGAGTGGAGTATGATTATGAGCTGGACGCATCCGACGGACGCATCCTTTCGGCAGACTCCGAAGTGATAGACAAGGGATACCGTGCATCACAGAATGGTACGACAGGTTCCAAGAACGCAACCGGCACATCACAGACAGCACCGGGCGGTGTTTCCATCGAGACAGCAAAACAGACCGTCATGGACAGGATCCCTGGCATCGATGCCGCAAACATCTACATCCATCCGGACTATGACGACGGCATCTCTCTCTATGAGGGGGAAGCCTACTATGCGGAGGTAAAGTATGAATTTGAGATCAACGCAGAAAACGGAAACATCATCAGCTGGGAAGCAGAATCCATCTACGACTGAGAAAAAGCCGTTAAAAGTAAAGGTTGAGACAGTCCTGATTATCATTGCCATGACAGGGCTTGTCCTGACCGGCATCACGATCGGGAACAGGATACACCATCATCAGATGTTAAGGGATATCCGTATCAAGTTCGAGCAGCTTCATGACCGGATCGAAGATCAGGACACCGGTCGGGATGCCGGTTTTGGAACATATGAGAGGACAGAAGGATGAGAATTTTAATAGCGGATGACATGGAATATGCACGTGCAAATATCATGGAAATGGTGAAGAAAATTTTTCCGGAGGCGGAGATCGATACTTTTAGCGATGGAACACATGCATGGGAAGCAGTGAAAAAGAGAGAATATGACTTACTTTTTACAGATGTCAGGATGATCAGAATGAACGGATCGGAACTCGCAGAAAAAGTCGCAGAAAAACATCCCCATACAGAAATCTTTTTTGTGACAGGAGAAGACAAAGTCGAGCTGGAACAGCTGGGAATCAATCCCAAGCGGTGTATTTTCAAACCATATAGGATCGAGGATGTGAAAAAATGTCTGAAAGAAAACAAAGTGTTTGAATTTGGCGGCTTTGGAAATGAACTCAGACCATAACAGAAATTTTAAAGTAGAAGCACTCTAATAGAATGATTGATCAGATGAGAATCTGATTAGAATCCATTCTATTAGGGTGTTTTTTTGTAAAAAATAACTTTCGATTTCACGTAAGTTCATTGTGTCGTTTTATGTCGGGTGGTAAAATGAAAAGAAAATGTTAAGAGTCAAAATAAGGTATGGAGGGGATTAGGATTGCAGGATGATAAAATGCCAAAGGTGTTTATTTCATATTCTTGGAGCAGTGATAGACTTGTACTAGAGCTTGCCCAACGCTTAATTTCTCATGGAGTGGATGTTGTGCTTGATAAATGGGAACTAAAAGAAGGGCAAGATAAGTATGCATTTATGGAAAGATGTGTTAATGATCCTGACATTACAAAGGTACTTATAATTTGTGATAGGGTATATGCTGTCTCTTATACACATCTCCGAGCCCACGAGACTACGCTGCATCTCG
>OWIV01000982.1_pt1 | contig 14906 bp, 7 predicted proteins | sample 1732831 | NCBI WGS metagenome assembly OWIV01 (sample SAMN05065757, study PRJEB22554) | human gut metagenome | biome: ENVO:2100002; feature: ENVO:00000062; material: ENVO:00002003 | host: Homo sapiens | place: USA
CGAGATGCAGCGTAGTCTCGTGGGCTCGGAGATGTGTATAAGAGACAGTAAATAAAGGGTATTTGTGTATTCTTTTTTTTGTCGTTTATTGTACATTTTAGGTCGTTTATTGTACATCTCTATTTTTTGTCGCATTGCATATATTTGGCATCCCCTTTCTGTACAGATATTATCCTTTTTTGTGATTAGCGTGCGTATTTTTGTTTTCTCAAAATAATATGAATTATTTATGAAAACTATTATTTCAATTTGTATAGCCTTGTTTTTCACTTTTGTGTGTGCTTGTGAAAGGGTAGAGGAAAATTATCTTTCAGAAAACGTTGAGTATGCAGCGGCGCAATATGATTTGTTGATAGAAAAACTGGAAAAAAATGGTAAACCTTGGGCACCTCGTACGGTAGATACTAAAGGAAATATAGTATATGCCCGTAACGTATGGGACTGGACTTCGGGCTTTTTCGCGGGAAGCCTTTGGTATTTGTATAATCTTACGGGAGATGAGAAATGGAAAACATTGGCGAAAAAGTATACGGAAGCTCTGAAACAACAACAATATATAACTTCTCATCATGATATCGGCTTTATTATAGGATGTAGTTATTTAAATGGTATGCGTATGGGGCAGGAGGCATATGATACAATTATCGTGCAAGCGGCCAAGTCCCTTTCCACTCGGTTTCGTTCTGGAGCCGGAGTTATCCAATCATGGAATACCCGTACAGGATGGCAGGCACAAAGAGGCTGGGAGTGTCCTGTTATTATTGATAATATGATGAATTTGGAAATTCTTTTTGAGGCAACTTCTCTTTCCGGTGATTCTACTTTTTACAATATGGCGGTTTCACATGCAGATATGACTTTAAAGAATCATTTTCGTATGGATGGGAGCTCTTATCATGTAGTTGATTATGATATGAGAACAGGTAAGGTGCGAAGTCGTTGCACAGCTCAGGGATATTCCGACGAATCAGCTTGGGCACGTGGGCAAGCCTGGGGTATTTATGGATATACAATGTGTTATAGGTATACACGTCAATTAAAATATCTTGAGCAGGCAGAAGCTGCCTATGAATTCGTATGTACACATCCCAATCTTCCTGAAGATTTGATTCCTTATTGGGATTTTGATGCAGTGAATATTCCCCATGAATTAAGAGATGCTTCCGCTGCTGCTATTATGGCTGCCGCCTTGTATGAATTGAGCATGTATTCGAATAAAGCAAAGTATAAAGAGACGGCAGATAAGGTAATGCATTCTTTGTCATCATCGGATTATCGGAGTAAGATTGGTGAAAATCACAATTTCTTATTGATGCATTCTGTTGGAAGTTATCCGCATGGAAACGAAATAGATGTCCCTTTGATTTATGCAGATTATTATTTTCTGGAAGCATTGAAGCGGAAAAGGGATTGCGACATTGAAGCTAAGAGTAAATCAGTGCAGAAGTAGTGCTGTAATGGTGATTTTTTTGTACTAAAAGGGTGTTTTTTGTACAATGATTAATAGAGAACTTGGGAGGATAATTTTTATACTTCTTATGTACGTTTTTGGTTTTTGTTTTTTTGGTTTTCTAACTATATTCGCAGTGTGAATAAACATTTTTGTCAGGTCGTTTTTTTTAGTCAATTTGATGAATTTTTAATCATTCTAGTAACTTAAATTTAAATGCAATGAAAGACTTTTTCACTCCAATGAAGATACCCCAAAAATGGGTATGTCTGCTAGCGATGTCTTTTGTGTTTGGACAACAGGCATTTTCTTCAGAGAACTATGTAACGGAAAGTATAGCTGTTTCGGCAGATATTATGCAGCAGAAAAGTAAGACGGTTGTTGGTACGGTAACTGATAATGGCGAGCCTATAATAGGTGCCAGTGTCGTGGTGAAGAATGCCGGTAAAGGTGTTATAACAGATATGGATGGGAATTTTAAACTGGATGTTCCTGTTGGTGCGACAATTGTCATATCTTATGTCGGATATGATAGTAAAGAAATTGTTTATAAGGGCGAGTCTACTTTAAAAGTTGAATTATCTGAAGATGTTTTGCAGTTGCAGGAAGTACAAGTTGTAGCGTATGGCGTAACGAAGAAAGTGACAGTGACGGGTGCTATTTCATCTGTGGGTACAGAAGAAATTCTTAAATCACCAGTCTCAAGTATATCCAATGCATTGACCGGCAAATTACCGGGGTTGTCTACTGTGCAGCAGACTGGGCAGCCGGGAGCTGATGATGCAACAATGTATGTCCGTGGTGTCGGTTCGTTGACAGAAGGATTATCGTCACCACTTGTTTTGGTAGATGGAGTAGAACGTTCGTTCAACCAACTTGATCCTAATGAAATTGAAGATATTTCTATTTTGAAGGATGCTTCGTCAACGGCTGTGTTTGGTGTTCGTGGTGCTAATGGTGTTATTTTGGTAACAACGAAAAGGGGACAAGAAGGAAAACCTAAAATAAATGTATCTACTTCTTATTCTTTACAAATGCCAACGCGTATGCCGGAATTTGCCAACAGTTATGAGTATGCAAGTACATATGTCAATGCCCAGCGTCGGGATGGAATAGAGAGTAACTTTGCTTTTACGGATGAAGCGATTGAAGCCTACCGGACACACAGCAATCCTTTAGCTTATCCAGATACGGATTGGGTGGATATGTTAATAAAGGACGTGGCTTTGCAAACGCAACATAATTTTTCTATTTCCGGAGGAACAAGAGGAGTCCGTTATTTTGCTTCCTTGGGTGTGTTGACGCAAGATGGTCTATTCAAGTCGTTTGAGAAAGAGTATGATGGTAATTTCAAATATAACCGTTACAATTATCGTATAAATCTGGATTTGGACCTGACGAAAACCACATTGATGCGTATGAATTTAGGTGGGCGTGTTAATGATAAGCGTACGCCGAATTATGAAGGAAGTAGTGATATCGGATTATTGTTCCGTGATATTTATTGGGCTATTCCAATGTCGGGGGTAGGTATTATGGATGGAAAATGGATATGGCCTGATACAAAAGAATTTAGTCTGCCGGGTACTGTAAGAGACGGACTTTATCCATATTATGGAAAAGGATATAACACTTCAGCAGGGAATATCCTGAATTTTGATTTTATGCTGGAGCAGAAATTGAACTTCATCACTAAAGGTTTGAAGGCACATGTAAAAGCATCTTATAATAGCGGTGTGACTTTGAAAAAGTTGCGTAAAACTTCTTATCCTCATTATGAGACGATAGTAAATGAAGATGGTACAGTGAATTTGCGTAAAGTGGGAGATCAGACCAATCTTCAATATTCGGAGAGTACAAGCCGGAGCAGAGACTGGTATATGGAGGTCGCCATGAATTATAAGCGTGATTTTGGTGATCATCATGTTTCAGCCTTGGCTATGTACAATCAAACAATGAAATATTATCCGGATAGTAATCCGGATGAATTTAAATCTATTCCCCGAAGCTATATCGGTTTAGTTGGGCGTGCTACTTATGACTGGAAAACACGTTATATGGTTGAAATGAACGTGGGGTATAATGGTTCTGAGAATTTTGCGCCAGGTAAGCGGTTTGGTCTTTTTCCCGCAGTATCAGCAGGTTGGGTTCTGACAGAGGAAAACTTTATGCAACCTTTAAAACCGTGGTTGAGTTATTTTAAACTTCGTGCTTCCTATGGTGTAGTGGGGAATGATCGTGTGAGTGGTAACTATCGTTTTCTTTATCTGCCGGATTCTTATAATCCGTCGACAGGTAGTTATTATTTTGGAAATTCCATATCTACAGCATGGCAAGGTGCAGTGGAAAGTAAGATTGGTAATCCCGACGTAACTTGGGAAACGGCTGCAAAGCAGAATTATGGGGTGGATGCTTATTTCATTAACAGCAAACTAAAAGTTAATTTTGATTATTTTATTGAGCGTCGTAAGGATATTCTCACAAATCGTAAGGTTCTGCCAACTTATTTAGCAGCAAATTTGCCTATTGCCAATATTGGCAAAGTTGATAATAAAGGATATGAACTGAGTGTAAACTGGAGAGATAGAATTCATGATTTTAGATATCATATAGGTTTCAATCTGGCTTATGCTAAAAATAAGATCGTCTTTCAAGATGAAGTTCCCTATCCTTACGATTATATGAGAAAGACCGGTAAGCCGGTTGGGCAACAGATGGGGTATAAATACGATGGATTCTTTTCGGAAGAAGATGTGGCAAAGTATGAGACCGAACGTGGTAAATCAATACCGGATCATGGAACAGGGTATATTCCTAAGCCGGGTGATGTGAAATATAAGGATTTAAATAATGACCATAAGATAGACCAGTACGATGTTGCCGCTATCGGTTATCCAGTTTACCCACTTCTTACAGGAGGAATAAATTTGGGATTTTCCTATAAAGGATTCGATTTCAGTATGACATGGTCCGGCGCAACAAAAGTTTCCCGCTTATTGGATGATATTTTCCGTGAACCGTTTGGAGCCACAGATTCTCGTTCGTTAATGAAATATATGATAGATGACATGTGGACGCCGGAAAAAGGAAATTCAGCTAAAGCTCCTGCCATCTCGTTTACGAATAAAGTAAATAATTACAGAGACTCGGATTTATGGTTACGTGATGCTTCCTACTTGCGTTTGAAAAATGTGGAGATTGGTTATAATTTTTCTAAAAAAATATTGAGCAAAATCAATATTGGAAGTCTGAGAGTTTTTGCAACAGGTTATAACTTGTTGACATTAGATAAATTGAAAATTGTAGATCCGGAATCTCGTCCCAACGGTAATGCAATGTATCCGGTAGTAATGGTGATAAATATGGGCTTGAAAGTAGGATTTTAATTTATAAAAATAAAGTTAGTCATGAAAAAGATAAGAAAATATATTTATCTGTTACTGATCTTCTCATATGTTTCTTTTACATCATGCGAGGATTTTGCTTTAGGGGAGAAATTTCTTCAGAAACCTCCTAGCGGGGATGTTACTATCGACACTATTTTTTCGACGGCAGAGTATGCCCGGAGAGTATTATGGTATGCTTATTCGAAATTGCCTTATGGCTTTTCTACCGGTTATAATAATTCGACTTCGATGCGTGTGGGTTCAATAGAATCGTTGACTGATCTGGCACAGTCATATGTTGGTTATGCAGGAGCGGATAAGTTGTATTATCCGGGACTTTATAATGCCGGAAGTGAAGACGAATCAGGTGGAGAGGATCATGCAACTAAATACAATATGTACGCACGTGATCCTTGGAAAGGGATTCGCCATGCATGGGTCTTTATTAATAATGTGGACCGAGTACCGGATATGACGGCGGAAGAGAAGTTGCGTTTGAAGGCGGAGGCCAAAATTACCATTGCTGTGCAGTATTCTGAAATGTTGCGTCATTATGGAGCCTTACCTATTGTTGACCATGCTATTATGCCGGAAGAAATGGGGTTACCGGAGCGTGCCACTTTGCAACAGACTGTGGATTTCATAACCCGGTTGTTGGATGAGGCTATTGCATGCAAAGAATTACCTTGGGCTTTGCCGGAAGATGATCTGAGTAATGAGAGTGGACGTATGACAGGGGCGGCTGCCATGGGATTAAAGCTAAGAGTACTGTTGTTCGTAGCCAGTCCGTTGTTCAATTCTGACGAGCCTTATTTTCCGGGGGAAGCCTCTGATAAATTGATGACTTGGTTTGGCGGGTATAGTGAACAACGCTGGAAAGATGCGGCAAAAGCGGGGGAAGATTTTTTCAAATCTTGGAAACAAGGTGGTTTTTATGAATTGGTACAAAAAGAAACGGCAACTAAAAATACAATTCGTCAGGCATTTCAGGATGCATATTATACCAGGGGTACTACAGAGAGCCTAATTTCTGTACGCAGGCATTTTAGGACAAATGGTATCAGTACGTTGCTGCAAAGTTTACGTTGGGGCGCATGGTGTCCGACAAAAGAATGTTTTGACTTGTTCCCGATGGCGAATGGTGATGATTTTGATTGGGATAATCCTGTTCATAAGAAAAATCCTTTTATAAATCGTGATCCTCGGTTGTGTGAAACAATCTTATTGGATGGTGACGATTTTCAAGGTAGAAAGGCTGAGGTATTCAAGGAAGATGCTAATGATAAAAAGAATTATCCCAAAGGTGCGGATTGGAATAAGAACAATTTGGATAGTAAGAGTTTGTCAACAGGGATTGCCGGACGTAAATTCGCTCTTGACCGGAAAGGGGAGTACAATAACCGTGTAATTCATTGGCCTTATTTACGTTTGGCTGAAGTATATCTTGCTTATGCAGAGGCATTGAATGAATGTGGGCGTACCAGTGAGGCATATCAGTATATCAATGCAGTTAGAGCACGCGTTGGTTTGCCAGGGCTGGTATTGAAAGGAAAACTGGATGAGAAAACAGAGTTTCGCGAAGCAGTACTTCGAGAACGCGCTTGTGAATTTGTATGGGAAGAAAACCGTTTCTTTGATTTGATACGTTGGAAACGTGAATCTGATTTTACAAAACATTTGCATGGAATTAATGTGTATCGCCATAAAACTACCAAAGAATATAAATTTGATTTTCCGCAGTTGCCGGAAAGAGCATGGCAAAAGCCGGGAGGATTTTCTGCAAAATGGTATCTGAGTGCATTTCCTGATAAGGAAGTGAATAAAGGATACGGGTTAGTACAGAACCCGGGATGGTGATCATGAAAATCATTCAATGAATAAAGAAATAAAAGAATACTATGAATAAAGCTATAAAATTAGTAATGACAGGTTTGCTGGTGTCGGCAAATATGCTGGCACAGGAAACGGACAGCATACAGCAGTACGGTCGAGGTATTTCGGTTGACTGGAAAGAATCTACTACTGCGGGAGGAATGGTGACAGCAGGGCAATTATCCCATAAAACGAGTGTTAATCCTTCTAACTCATTATTTGGTTCTGTTCCAGGACTATATGTGTTACAGAATGCCGGCAGTTCCTGGGCAGATGGTGCTACTATGTATGTACGTGGTTTGGGGACTACAAACAGCAAAAGCCCGCTGATATTGGTTGATGGCTTTGTACGTTCCATATCAGACCTGACAGTGCAAGAAATAGAATCTGTGGTTGTCTTGAAAGATGCCGTAGCTTTGGCACTGTATGGAATACGAGGAGCTAATGGGGTCGTTTATGTTACCACGAAACGTGGAAAGACTGGCAAGCCGGTAATTAATTTCAATTATGAGTTTAATATGGGGACTCCGGTCCGTTTACCGGAAATGGTAGATGGATATACTTATGCCCAAGCTTTGAATGAAGGGTTGAAAAATGATCATCTTAGCCCCCGTTATACTCAACGTGAACTAGACGCGTTTAGAGATCGTACTTACCCAGACTTTTATCCGGACGTAGATTGGTGGGGAGAGGCTTTGCGGAATCATAGCCTTGGTCAGAATGCAAACTTTTCCATTCAGGGAGGGGGTGATAAGGTACAATATTATGCACAGTTGAATTATCTGAATGATCAGGGAATTCTGAAGCCGACCAATGACAATGAAGATTATTCCACCCAGCTTAAATTCTCAAAGTTGAATATACGGACTAATCTTGATATACAGGCTACCAAAACCACGAAAGTGCAATTGAGTATGCTAGGTAATTTCTCAGAACACAATCGTCCGGGTGCACAGCTAGATGATATCTTCACAGCTTTGTACCAGGTTCCTTCAGGAGTGTTTCCTGTTAAAACAAAGAATGAGGTATGGGGAGGTTCTACTATTTATTCCAATAATCCTATTGCTCTCATTTCAGGTAAGGGATATGCGCGTTCACAAAATCGTGCTTTGTATGCCGATATGAATATTCAACAGGATTTGAGTACTCTTACTCCCGGTCTATCTGCTTCAGTCCGAGTGGGGCTTGACAGCGATGCTAGTTACTGGGATTCCAATACTCGTAACTTTGCTTATGAGTCTTCAGTGAAAGGATGGGATGGAGAAGAAGACCAATATAAAAACTTGCGTAATGAATCTGCTTTGAGTTTTAGCAGCAGTACAGGAGAAATTGTCCGCCGCTTTAACTTTAATGCCCAATTAAATTATGATAGAAATTGGGGATTACATCGGCTGAATACAGTTTTACTTTATGCTATGGACCGGATGGATCGTGATGGACAGAATGCTTCCCGGGCATATATGGATATGGTTGGACAAGCGCATTATAGCTATAAAAACCGTTATTTACTTGATTTTGCTTTATCGGGTTCGGCATCCAGTGTTTTGGAACCGAATCATCGTTGGGGAATATTTCCGTCAATAGGTGCTGGTTGGATTCTTTCAGAAGAAAGCTGGATGAAAGGAAAATCGGTTGATTTCTTAAAATTGAGAGCATCTTATGGTATAGTTGGAAGGGCGGATTTTGGGGTAAATCTGTATAAGTATTATATGGGAAGTGGTAATAGTTATTATTTCAAGGATACTCCGGCCAGCCAAAGTGGTATGACTGAAAAGCAAATTGCTGTAGACGGGCTTACTTATGAAAAGTCGCATAAGTTGAATGTTGGTATGGATTTCATGGTATGGAAGAAGTTGTCATTAACTATTGATGGATATTATGATCATCGGACTGATATTCTGGTAGATGGTGGTAATGCGATTTCTTCTGTGTTCGGAATGACCGTTCCCAAGCGTAATGATGGTGTTGTCAATAACTATGGAGTGGAATTAATGGCAGGTTGGAATGACCGGATAGGTGAGTTCAGTTATCAGATAAACGGGCAATTCTCCTTCAATCGGAGTAAAATTATCAATATGAATGAAGAATATCGTCCGTATGATTATTTGGAGCGTACAGGGTGTCGTGTCGGTCAAATATTTGGTTATGAAGTAGAGGGAATCTATAAGAATCAGGAAGAAATAAACCAACGTGAGGTAAAACAATATTTGTCGGAGGTACGTCCCGGTGATCTAAAACTCAAAGATCAGAATGGTGATAAACGTATCGATCAATATGATCAAGTTGCCATGGGATATAACGCTACCTGTCCGGAGATTTATTATGGTTTCAATTTAGGTGCTGAATACAAGGGCTTGGGAGTTTTGGCGCAATTTCAGGGAGTGGCCAATTATAGCCAGGTGCTGGATACACGAAGTGTGTACCGACCATTGATTAACAATAATACAATTTCCAGATATTATTGGGAAAATCGTTGGAGCGAGAATAATCCGAATGGGACATTACCCAGGCTAACTACATTAGGATCAGCGAATAATTATAATAATAACTCATTATGGGTGACAGATGCTTCGTTTTTGAAATTACGAACATTAGAAGTTTATTATCAATTACCTGATAAATGGCTACGTAGGCAGAATATTGTGAAATCGGTGAAACTTTATGTTCGCGGACACGACCTGTTATGTCTGGATGGCATTGATATTGCTGATCCGGAGGCGTTGGGAGTTACTCATCCTGCGATGAAACAATATACATTTGGTTTTAATTTACAATTCTAAATTGGAGAGACAATGATAAAAAAAATAAAGATTAAAAATATAGTACTGCTTCTATCTTTATTGATGATGACAGGATGTGGTTTTATGGATTGTGATGAGTCTGATAACTTTACCAAACAAGAGGTGCTTGATAGCTATAATCGTGTGAAGCAACTGGCAACCAATGTATATGGTTTCTTAAAAGCGGACTTTTGTTCTATAGATGGGGCCATGCTGGATGCGGCTACGGATGATGCCGTCCATATTTACAAGTCTTCCAATATCCAGCGGTTTGTGGATGGTACATGGTCTGCCAATAATTTGGTGGATAATGTATGGGGACATTATTACGAAGGAATTCGGGCAGCCAACTTCTATTTGAAGGAAACTGCCGGACTGACATTTGATGAATGGAAATATTCGGATGATTATGAGGCTATAATGAAAGAGTTTACTAATTATCAATATGAAGTCCGTTTCCTTAGAGCATATTTCTATTTTGAATTAATCAAGCGTTATCGCAATATTCCTTTTGTACTAGATGTCTTGGCACAGAATGAAGCTAACGGGGTAAATCCTGAATCTTATGAGAAGATTGCTAAATTCATCGTGGATGAATGTTCGGATCTTGCACAGATTTTGCCTGTGAATTATGATAATTTCAGTACAAAAGAGAAAGGACGTGTTACGCGGGCAGCTGCTATGGCATTAAAATCGCGTGTTACGTTGTATATGGCCAGCCCTTTATTTTCAGAAGATAGTGAAGATAAATGGAAACAAGCCGCAGAAGCTGCTTATGATATTATTAAACAGAAAACAGATTTAGGCTTGGACTTGGTTCCTTATCCTCAAATATTTAATGACGTTAATAATCAGAAAGCTGAGGTGATATTGTATCGTCCGACAGGTGAGAGCGGTGACTTTGAGAAGGCTAATTTTCCTATTGGAGTGGAGGGTGGAAAGACATCTACCTGTCCGACACAAAACTTGATGGAAGCGTATGATATGAAGGATGGTACTCCTTTTGTATGGAATAATCAGTCAAATCCATACGATAATCGTGATCCTCGTATGAAATATACGATTGTTTGCAATGAAATGAAATGGCCTGTAGACCCTGTGGAAATATGGGAAGGAGGAACTAACGGATTGCCATTGCAGAATGCCACTACTACAGGATACTATTTGAAAAAGTATGTAAATAACACGATTAGTTTCGAGGCTGGTAGCACTGTTACGAAAAAACAGCATAATTGGGTATTGTTCCGTTATGGTGAGATTTTGCTTAATTATGCAGAAGCTATGATTAATGCTTTTCATGATCCCAACTATAAAGATGCTGTTTACAACATGAGTGCGCGTGAAGCGGTAAATCAGATTCGTGGTCGTACAAATATTTCGTTGCCCGGTTTTCCGTCGGATATTACAGAAAAAGATTTCGTTAAACGCCTGAAGAATGAGCGTCGTGTTGAGTTAGCTTTTGAAGGTCATCGTTTTTGGGATGTACGTCGCTGGAAGGAACTGGGACAGACGGCCAATATATATGGAGTAAAAATAACGAAGAATAATGAGGTAATCAGTTATGAGAAATTCTTACTCGAAACCCGTGCGGTAACTGATAATATGTATTTTTATCCTATACCCAATACAGAACGCTTTAAAAATCCGAATTTGGGACAGAATCCCGGATGGTAATTATAAAAATAATATTGGAGTGTCTCCCCGGCAGGAGAGAATACTCCAATATCCTGTTCTTAACTACAGCAATGTGATCTGATACTTTTTTTATGAAATATATTCTTTTCTTTCTTATATTATTTTCCTCAAAGCATATTCTTCTTGCTAATGAAATTACAATGGAGCAGGCTAGAAAAGTGGCTATGAGTTTTTTTTGTGAAACGATACGATCCCGTGGTGGAATTCCCAGATTTCAGCTCGTCTGGGATGGTGAAAGTACTACTACGAGAGGTGGATCATCTCCCGCATTTTATGTGTTTAACCGTATGGATAGTGATGGGTTTGTGATTATCTCGGGAGATGATGTTACCATGCCGATATTAGGATACTCTTGCTCGAATCATTTTGTAGTTGAAAATATGCCTCCCAACTTGCTTGATTGGATGGATGAATTACGCAATCAGATTAATGCGGTCCGGGAGGAACATGTTGTGGGCACTTCTTATATTTCGAAAGCTTGGACGCGGGCATCAGACGCTATTGGTACGCCAATAGTGAAATTAACCACAGCCTTGTGGGACCAGCAAGCGCCTTTCAACAGACTATCTCCGACAACCAGTGACGGAAAGTCAATTACCGGCTGTGTAGCTACTGCAATGGCGATTATTATGCAATATTATCAATGGCCGGATCAGGGTGTAGGAACTGTACCTGTTTATACTCTACAAGCTGATAAGAATACCCAGATACCAAGCAAAACTTTTGATCGTCCTTATGTTTGGAGCAAGATGCCGGTAAAAGTTGATAAGAATTCGGATACTGATATAAAGGATGAGGTTGCAACTCTTATATATGATTGTGGCATTATTTCAAAGTCACAGTTTGGCAGGAAGTCTACGTGGGCATATTACGAGAATGCACTGGAAGGTATGATAAAGTATATGAAATATAATAAGGGGACTCATATGCAGAATCGGGCTACCCGTGTTATGAGTGAATGGCATCAGATGTTAAGGAAAGAACTTGATGCAAAAAGGCCGATTCTATATACAGCTTCTACTAAATCCGGTGGAGGGCATATGTTTGTAATAGATGGCTATACCCAGGAAAATTATTATCATGTTAATTGGGGGTGGAGTGGAAGTTCGAATGGTTATTACTTATTGACTGTTATGGATCCGTCAAATCCGGGTTCCGGCAGTTCTAGCGGTGGATACACTCAAGAGCAAGCTGCTTTTTTTAACTTGATACCAGATAAGGATGGCACCTCTGCTTTTACAGATAATTTGGTTCTTATTAGGAAGGAAGTGAATGGTGTCTATTATGAAGGACTTGTAATGGATGCTGTTAATATTCAGCCAGAACAAGAATTTAAAATAAGTATAGGAGCTGTTAACAACATCGGACGGTCAGCTTTTGACGGAAACCTGAGAATAGCTTTAGTAGGCAAGAACGGAACTATAAAAGAATATATATCCGAGGAAATCCCTGTTAAGTATCCGGCAGACTCTTACCATAGTGAAACAGACTGTTTCTGTAAAATAACCCTACCAATAAAGGCCGGAGATCGGATTAGAGTATATTACAAGGGTAAATATTCAGAGGATTGGGAATATTTGCGGGGTGGCTCACTATTGAAATCTGAAATTATTCTCAAGGAGGAAGATATGCCTTTGGAAAAAATGACCAGTTTTGCTTATGATAAGAAAAATAAGAAGATTAGTCTGAAGACTTGTCCCCAGGTAGAGTATCAGGTGCTCTCACTAACTAATAACGTGGTATTTTCAGGAATTACTAATGATGATAACCCGGAGATTCGGATTGATACAAGTGAGTTGATTGACAGAGAGTATGTCATTGTGCTCCGGAAGAAAATAGAGGATGAAGACGAGTATGAAGAAAAAAGAATACGTTTTGCAATAGGTAATCAAAATAAGAAATAGGAGAATATGAAGGAGATATTGAAATATATTGGACTGACTTTAATTTTTTTCATGGTATATTCATGTAGCGGTGGAGAGGATATTTTGCAGGAGGGACCGGAAGAAGACCCTTTTAAGGACTATTGCCTTGTAACAATAGAGCATAGCGGGAAATCATTTGGTTTTCTTGAATTTACAGGCAGTAAACTGTCTGGTAATATTCAATGGGGAGATGATAAATCTGAGATGTTTGCAGGAAAAAACACTCCGTCACATGTATATCAGACCGCGGAGGAACATATTATCGTCATAAAAGTTCAACAGGCTGATGGGATTATGTTGCCAAGTATCGAGGGGGTATCTCGGATAGATTTATCTGATTTTTAGTTAATTGAAATATTCTAAAAAAGGAGAAAATGAAAAGAATAATTTTTATATTTATAGTTTTGTTGATGGGGGTGGAAAGTGTATCTGCCCAGTCCTGCACATGGATCTACAGCACGGAAGGAAATATGTGGAAAGAATCGAAAATCAGATTACAATTAAAGCCTGATAAGGAACCCGCTTTAAAGGTGGATACAACAGAAAGCATTCAGGTATTCAAAAGATGGGGAACTTGTCTCAACGAACTGGGATGGGATGCTTTGAATTTGTTGCCCTTTGAACAACAGAAGGAAGTATTAAGTAATCTTTTTTCGAAAGAAGGCGCTTTACGTTTTTCCATGGGGCGTATACCGATGAATGCCAATGATTATGCACGGGACTGGTATAGTTGTGATGAAGTGTCCGGTGATTTTCAGTTAAAGTACTTTTCTATAGAACGTGATAAGAAGACAATTATCCCTTTCTGTAAAAGAGTTCTGCACTGTAATCCTGATGTAATCTTTTGGGCATCTCCTTGGTCACCGCCGTCCTGGATGAAGGTTAACCATTATTATTCAGTACGTAGTTGGAATGGACAGAATAAAATGTCTCCTTTGTCTGATGTTGTTCTATATGAAAATACTACGGGGAAGGATGCTGCATATTATCCAAAGCAATTGGCTGTGAATGATTATTTTATTCAGGATTCTCGTTATTTGAAAACCTATGCCAATTATTTCTGTAGGTTTGTTTCTGCCTATCGGGAAGAGAATATTTCCATATCAAGAGTGATGTTTCAGAATGAACCATGGGCATATACCATTTATCCGGGTTGTGCATGGACGCCTGAGGGGATTATAAGATTTAATGTCGAATATTTGGCGCCGGAGTTAAAGAAACAACACCCGGAGGTTTCACTTTTTCTTGGAACACTCAATACCAATCGTTTTGATGTTGTAGATAAGATTCTGTCAGATTCTCGTATGAAAGATGCAGTGGAAGGATTAGGATTTCAATGGTGGGGAGGACAGATTTTGCCTGCTATCCGCAAGAAATATCCGTATTATAAGTATATGCAGACAGAGAGTGAATGTGGTTCAGGAACGTTTGATTGGAAAGCGGCAGAACATACATTTAGGTTGATCAATCATTATATAGGTAATGGTTGTGAGGAGTATACTTTTTGGAATGCGATTTTATCTGACGAAGGAAAAAGTAGCTGGGGATGGAAACAAAATGCTTTGATTCGTGTAGATTCTAAAACCGGGACTATTACGTATACACCAGAATATTATGCGGTGAAGCATTTTTGTAATCAGGTTGTTTCAGGTACAAGGGTTTTACAATATAAAGAGAAGGGGGAGGATAATTTGTCTGTTATTGCTTTCTTGACTCCAGAAGGTAAATATTTGATAGTAGCAGGTAATTACTGTCTCTTATACACATCTCCGAGCCCACGAGACTACGCTGCATCTCG
>OWIV01000988.1_pt1 | contig 14860 bp, 15 predicted proteins | sample 1732831 | NCBI WGS metagenome assembly OWIV01 (sample SAMN05065757, study PRJEB22554) | human gut metagenome | biome: ENVO:2100002; feature: ENVO:00000062; material: ENVO:00002003 | host: Homo sapiens | place: USA
ACTTCCAAATTCAAATTCTGTCTATATGGCAACTAATTTGAAGGAGGATAAAGTGATGATGGGATTTAGCATAGCATTTATAATTATTGTTATTTCTATCCGGAGGTTACTGTGGAGAAAATGAGATCGTACCGCAAGAAGCAGTAAATGTTATCGCATAGGCACAGGAGGTGTGGTATACTGTGCTTATACGAAACGAACGTGTTTTGTTATTCGGTATTAAGAATACAGTAATTCATATTAACCAGATTAGGAGGAGATGTTTAATGAGTAAAATGAAAAGCTGGAATGATGAACCAGCAATACAGCAAAAAGAATACTCACAGGAAAAATACAATAAAAAGAAAAAGAGATCTCTTCGGGTTGCTAAGCTGTCTTGTTATTCAGGAGAGCTGGCAGCAGTTTTCGGTTGGAACAGTATGTTGTCTCTTATTCTGTTTTTAGTATTATTGTTAGGCACATCAGCACTTCCATATATTCTGGATGTTAATATCAATTTCGGACCTGAAACATTTTGGTGCAGAGGCGGTATCTTTGTTAATATATGTTTAGTATTACTTATTCTGTTTTCAATTGCAGCATTTACGTATGCTATTAGCTATAAAGTAGCGGAAGTCATGTGTATACTTCTGGATGGTGGATTGGATGGAGCTATAGAGGTAAATGATGCTGCCATGAGAGCTAACTTTAAAGGACAGGTAGCAAAGGCAGCTGGGGTGGCTTATGTCGATACAGAAGCACTTGCAGGACCGATGAATATTCTGACCAGATACTGTACTCAAAATAATACAACAATGCTAACGCCGCGTTTCTTTACAGTTTTGCACAGAATATTAGTTGTTGCGCAGATTTTCCTTGCATGTATTAGTATCTTTGAATTGTTTCATTAAGTATTAGTAGAAAATAGGTTGCGTTGTGTAATGATTATATTATCTACTTTGATAAATATTCCGTTGTACCATAGTGATAAGGATACGATTGGATTTGTAGGATTGATTCTTATGGCAATTCAATGTTTTCTTATAGTTGTATCTAAGTCAGCAACCACCAGTTCAACTGGTGGTTTGCTATAAGCCCTCCAAAGGGCTATGTTATCTGCAAATCGTTAAACCCTTTCAGAGGAATATGTACCCACTGCAATACGGGCATTTACTGCCACCAGAACGAGTAGAAATAAGGGTGTTCCACTCTCTGCCGCAATCCTTACACTTCCACCAAGCCTTACGATTGGCAAAGACCGTAACCTGAGTTGGAAGTAACGGATAATTTCTATCCGACCACTCGGCAGCTATATCCGGCAGAAGTGTTGCAAGGTCATTAAATCCTGCCAACACTTTATTATGAGAGCAATATGGGCAATCTGTTTTATTTATTGTCCTGCTCTTAACGGCAGCTTCCCACTCGTGTCCTTTCTCGCATCTCCAAATCACTTTCTTATGAGAACCAATAGAAACCTCTGTCGGTTTTATCTTATTCTTTTTCGACCACTGCTTTACCAGTAATGGCTCTAATGTCGCCAAATCGTTAATACCTGCAATCACTCTCGCACCGGAACATATCGGGCATTTTTCTCCATTGGAACGAGCCTTAACGCTTGCCTGCCATTCGTGACCGCAAGTACCTTTCCACCATACTTTTTTATTTGAACCAAAGGTAATATCATCAGGTGTAAGCGGTAAATTCTTCTCCGACCATTCCGTAATAAGCTCTGGGTGTACTTCTGCTAAACTGTTGTTCATAGCCAAACCTCAACCTCCTTGTGCTTAGAGTATATGAAGTTTTGGCTTTATCTTGTAGTTTGCGAATATCCGTATAAATAGAAAAAGCCCTTTGAGAAAAGAATTTCTCCTCTCCCAAAGGGTAGTTTAACTTTTACTTAGAATTATCTTCTTTAATAACTAAGTTATAATTGCTATCATAATACAGTCCAAGTTCTCTACACATTCTATCGTTCACATTATCTAACGCTTTCTTATATTCTGCATACGTTGGAGACAGAACCATTAAATTAGGAATGAATATATCGTTATATCCTTTATTTTGTAACTCTTTCTGCATTTTTCTCTGTGCAATAAATGCTGGATGGTATTTCATTATACCGTTTTTCATTTTAGCACCTTTCCATACTTTTTCTTTTAGTCTTTCATATTCACTTTCACTCATATCACGATAATAGGCTATCATCTCATCTGCGGTTCTGGTTTCTTGTGCAATCCCACCTATCATCTTCGCACCTATTCCCATAATAAAAGGAACTTTCAATGTCGTTTCATCGCAATATTCTAATATATTATGTAGTGCCTGCTTCTGTTCCAGAGTCTTCAACCTTACATTAAGAAATGGTTTGAAATGACTTTTAAAATAATCTCCCCATTCTTTTCCCGGTAGCAAAGACTCAATTGCATTTTCAACGGTTTGATAATCAAGTGCCTCATTTGCTTTGTCTGCGTCACCATCATCTATAAATTGCTTCAAAGCTTCAAGTTCTGAGTCTTTTAAAACTTTTTCCTGCACTTTTTCTTGATAAATACGAAGAAGAATACTTTTGTCGCCAGTTTCCAAAAGGCTCTGTATGTCTTTAATACTAATACCGAGTTTTCTATATACTGAAATCTTTTTTAAAGTTTCAACATCTTGTGCAGTATAGTTACGATAACCATTGTTATCTTTATCCACTGACAGCAATCCTTTTTCTTCATAATACTTAACTGCACGCTTTGTCATTCCAACCTCATTTATAATTTCATTTAATAACATCCGATGCACCTCCTTATGATTTATGTTGATAGTATAAGCGTATACGCTGCGTGCAGGTCAAGAGTTTTTCGTCTTTCTTCTAAAAATGGGCAATCCCGATTTCAGGACTGCCCATTCATTCTGCCAATTATGCGATTTTTCCTTGCTTGCACCGATTTCTGCATCAATTGATGTAAGTTTGATGTAAATCGCTGTTTTTTTAGTTTTTTATCAAATGAAGTACGTCCCGTCTATTCGGTAAAACGGTACATCTTTACATCATCTTAATAGAGCTTTGCACCTGCTGGAATATGGTCATCAACCATCAGAAGATGAAGCTTTTCTTCGCCTTCTTCTTCATGAATAGCACTGAGGAGCATACCGCAAGAGTCAATGCCCATCATAGCTCTCGGTGGAAGATTTGTGATAGCAATAAGAGTCTTTCCAACCAGTTCTTCCGGCTCATAAAAGCTATGAATACCGCTTAAAATGGTTCTGTCTGTGCCTGTTCCGTCATCAAGAGTAAACTGTAACAGTTTCTTTGACTTCGGTACTGCAACACACTCTTTAACCTTTACTGCACGGAAATCTGACTTGCTGAATGTATCAAAATCAACAAATTCCTCAAATAAAGGCTCTACCTTTACCTTAGAAAAATCAATCTTTTCAGACTCAGTTTTTACATTTTTTTCAGGTGCTTCAGAAGCTGTATTATTTACATCATTTTTCTTATTTACACCATCCAATGACTTCATTGTCGGGAACAGCAGTACATCGCGGATCGCCGGGCTGTTGGTCATCATCATGACCATACGGTCGATTCCGAATCCGATACCTCCGGTCGGCGGCATACCGATGGAAAGTGCATTTAAGAAATCCTCATCGGTGTGGTTCGCTTCCTCATCACCAGCCGCAAAAGCCTCCTCCTGGGCAGCGAAACGTGCGCGCTGGTCGATCGGATCATTCAGCTCAGAGTAAGCATTTGCCATCTCCCAGCCGTTCATGAAGAACTCAAAACGCTCTACATAGTCCGGGTTCTCCGGCTTCTTCTTCGTGAGCGGAGAAATCTCGATCGGATGATCCATCACGAACGTCGGCTGGATCAGGTGCTCCTCGACATACTCCTCGAAGAAAAGATTTAAGATATCGCCCTTTTCGTGACGCTCCTCGTACTCGATGTGATGCTCATCTGCAAGCTTCTTCGCCTCGGCGGTATCCTTCACCTCGTTAAAATCGACGCCTGCATACTTCTTCACCGCATCCACCATGGTAATGCGCTCAAACGGCTTGGAGAGATCCATGGTATGCTCCCCGTAGGTCAGCATCTCGGAACCGGTCACTTCCTTTGCCACATAGCGGTAAAGGTTCTCAGTCAGATCCATCATGCCGTGGTAATCGGTATATGCCTGATACAGCTCCATGAGTGTGAACTCCGGATTGTGTCTGGTGTCCAGACCCTCATTACGGAATACGCGGCCAATCTCATAGACACGCTCCATGCCGCCGACAATCAGTCTCTTTAAGTAAAGCTCCAGAGAAATACGAAGCTTTAAGTCCTCGTCTAACGCATTGAAATGTGTCTCAAACGGTCTTGCCGCCGCACCGCCCGCATTCGACACGAGCATCGGGGTCTCAACCTCCATGAAGCCCTGTCCGTCCAGATAGCGTCGGATCGTGCTGATAACCTTGGAACGCTTCACAAATGTGTCCTTCACATCCTCATTCATGATGAGATCGACATATCTCTGACGATATCTGGTATCGGTATCCGTCAGTCCGTGGAACTTCTCCGGCAGAATCTGTAAGCTCTTGGAAAGCAGTGTTACCTCTGCTGCATGAATGGAAATCTCGCCTGTTTTCGTCTTAAAAACGATACCCTTCACGCCTAAAATATCGCCGACATCATACTTTTTGAAATCCGCGTAGGACTCCTCGCCGATGCTGTCGCGCGCTACATAGATCTGGATACGTCCCTTTAAGTCCTGAATATTGCAGAAAGATGCCTTACCCATGACACGTTTGAACATCATACGTCCGGCAAGAGATACCTCCTTGCCTTCCATCTCCTCAAAATGCTCCTTGACATCCGTGCTGTGATTCGTCACGTCATACTTGGTAATGACGAACGGGTCCTTTCCGTTCTCCTGCAGTTCGTGTAACTTATCATAACGAACCTTGAGCAGCTGGTTGACGTCCTGCTGCTGGTTATTATTCTGCTCTGCCATGCTTTTCCTCCATTTATCCTGCGCCGCCTGTCCGCATGAAGCGGAGTCCGCAGACGGTCATGCTCTACTCGTTTGATGATCTGTGAATGGAAAGTATCTTGTACTCGAACTCTCCTGCCGGTGTCGTTACCGTTACGGTATCGCCGATTTTCTTTCCAAGAAGCGCCTTACCAACCGGCGACTCATTGGAAATCTTGCCCTTTAAGCTGTTTGCCTCTGTGGAACCCACGATCTTGTAGGTCAGCTCCTCGTCGAATTCACAGTCTAAGATCTTTACCTGACATCCGATACTTACCTTATCTAAGTCAGCCTCTTCCTCTACAAATACTTCAGCATTCTTGAGGATCTTCTCAAGCTCTTCAATACGTGCCTCAATATCTCTCTGCTCGTCCTTCGCTGCATCGTACTCTGCATTCTCGGACAGATCGCCCTGCTCTCTTGCTTCCTTGATCTTCTGGGAGACTTCCTTTCTCTTGACAACCTTTAAATCCTCTAATTCGTCCTCCAGTTTTTTGAGTCCTTCATACGTCAGAATGTTTTTCTTGTCCATTACTCTCTACCCTTCTTTGTAATTTTTATCAGTTCAATTTTCATAAAAAGCTTCTTCAAATCGGTCACGTCCAAGCTTTTCTCTCTGGTGATGCATGCTCTTAACAATCACAGTATTATAACCGATAGGCACCATGATGTCAAGATTTTCGCCCTGTTTCCAGGGCTTTTTGTGGATCGGAATGTAGGTTGCCGCGGCGCAGATCATCTCTGTCCGGTATGCTCCCTCCCACTCAAAATCCAGGATTACCTTCCGGGTCAGAAACGTTTCTCTCACCCCCGCCTGTCCTTCCCACGCAGACAGTCTGGTTTTTGGAAAAACCATCACCACCAGCCCGTTCTCCTCATACATTCTCTCTGCAAACCCGGAAAAATATGCGGGGCGTCCGGTGTACACCGTAAGATAATTCAGATCGTCTCCGATCTGTTCGAGCACATCGCGCACATCCGCCGGTTCAAAGACATGGCTCTGCTCCTCGTCAATCACCACAAGCTCCACGCGCTCCGGGCGAAAGCTTTGCGCCTTTAAGATCGCCAGAAATACCGGTCGGAAATTTCTAAGAAACTCATTGGAATAGGACATTCCTATGCCTCATATCCGTTTTTCTCATTATATGACTCCACTTCCCGGAATAATGCCTCGAGCTGCTCGTAATTCTCCACCTCGTTGATCCTTCCTCGAAGCTTGGACGAATTACGGTATCCCGCGGTGTACCATGCCGCATGCTTGCGGATCTCACGGATGCCCGTATAGTCTCCCTTGCAGTCGATCTGCATCTTTGCATGGCGCAGAAGCATCTCCGTCACCTCCGAGAAATCCGGCCGGGCAAGGTGCTCGCCCGTATCAAAATAATGCAGGATCTGACGGAAAATCCAGGGATTGCCCTCCGCTCCGCGCGCGATCATGTAGCCGTCGCAGCCGGTCTGCTCTGCCATCGCTGCCACATCCTCCGGCGTCCGGATATCCCCGTTTCCAATGACGGGAATCGATACCGCCTCCTTCACCTGGCGGATAATGTCCCAGTCCGCATGTCCGGCATAATACTGCTCTCTGGTGCGCCCGTGCACCGCGACCGCCGCCGCACCGCTCTCCTGCGCAATGTGCGCCAGCTCGACCGCATTGACGTGTGCATCATCGAATCCCTTACGTATCTTCACCGTCAGCGGTTTTTTGATCGCCCGCGCCGTCTTCTCTATGATCTCCCCGGCAAGCCGCGGATTTTTCATGAGCGCGGAGCCGTCCCCGTTGTTGACGACCTTCGGAACCGGACAGCCCATATTCAGATCCAGAATGTCAAACGGCCGCTCCTCAATCTGCTTCGCAATCTCACTGATAATATCCGGATCGGAGCCGAAAAGCTGCAGCGATACCGGGTGCTCCTTTGAATCAATGGTAAGAAGCTCCTCCGTGTTGCGGTTCTTATACAGAATCGCCTTGGCGCTCACCATTTCCATGCACACCAGCCCCGCGCCCTGTTCCCTGCAAAGCAAGCGAAATGGCAGGTCGCTTACGCCTGCCATTGGTGCCAGTATCAAATTATTTTCTAAGGTTACATTTCCTATCTGCAGTGTTCGGATTATTGCCACGCTGCCACCCTCATTTTCTACTTATTTAATCTTCCCGGATTTACGGTTCTGCTTTTTATAGATGAGATTCATGCCCTTCAATGTCAGGTTCGGGTCATACACATCGATCATTGTGGTCTCATTTGCAATAATTCTGCCCAGTCCGCCGGTTGCCACGACCTTGACCTCGCCCATGTTCGCCTCATCGATCATATGACGGATGATGTATTCCGTCTGTCCGATCTGCCCGTAGACAAGCCCTGCCTGCATGGAGGAGATCGTCTCCTTCGCGAGGATGCTCGCCGGCTTGCGGATCTCAATCTCCGGAAGCTTCGCCGCATCTTCCCACAATGCTTTTGCGGAAATGCGGATTCCTGGAGCTGTAACGCCGGATACAAACGCGCCGTCCTTGTCCACCAGATCGTACGTGGTTGCCGTGCCAAAATCAAGGACAAGCACCGGTCCGCCATACAGCTCATACGCTGCCGCTGCATCCACAATACGGTCCGCACCGATCTGGCGCGGGTTCTCAGTCACGACACGGATACCGGTCTTGGTTCCCGGCTCCACAATAATCGGGCGGATGCTAAAATACTTGATAATCGCCCCCTCGAGGGAATGCATCACATTCGGAACAACCGATGCGATAATCGCATCCTCAATATCGTCATGTGAAATCGAATTCTGCTCCAGCAGGTTGCTCAACAGCATCCCGTATTCATCGGATGTACGGGGCATTTTCGTCGTGATACGAAAATTCGATACCACCTCGTCTCCCCGGAATACTCCCACGGTAATATTTGTGTTTCCAACATCAATCGTCATTATCATCGTCCGTACCCCCTATATTCCCACATATAAAACCTTATAATACATCTGCAGCGCTTCCAGCAGTTCCTGTTTTGTCTGCTGTAACTGACGGATCTTAAGTCCGCAGCCGATCTCGTCGTACAGCAGATCATTTTCATCGCAGGAGGTGCGGAATTCCAGTTCGCCCGTTTCGCTGAACACCAGCTGAAAAATACCGCCCACATCCTCCGTGAAAAGCACGCACATGATCTTCAGTTCATTCTTGATCTGCTCCGGAAGACCTTTAAAGTCCTCGTTCAGATAAAATTTTTTATTGTATGCGCTCGCACCGCACAGTACCACTTCTTCCATTCAGACATTCCTTTCCAAACCGTTTCCACAGACACTGTTTGCACAGTATCCCTTACACATATCCGTAGACACCGCGCACAGAGACTTCTCCTGCAGATACAAGTCTTCTGCTCTCCCAGGTATCCACGATCAGCTCGCCCCGCGGCGTGATGCCCATCGCTTTTCCCTCAAACGGTTCCTTCGGATCAAGCACCTTCACGATCTGGTTCCGGTTGATCAGATGCGTATCGTACTCCTTCACAAGACCGCTCAGATCCTCGGTCTCCATGAAAATTGCATAATAATGTTCAAACTGTTCCCATACTTCCTCAATCAGAGCCGCGCGGTTAAAATGTTCTCCGGTCTCCATGTAGAGCGAAGTTGCCACCGGGGCAATCTCCTCCGGGAACGATTCATTGTGAACGTTGATGCCAATGCCGATCACAATGTGATTGACATAATCCATCTGTGCGCTCATCTCCGTCAGAATACCGCAAACTTTTTTCCCGTTCATGACAATGTCATTCGGCCATTTGATGCCCGCCGGTCTGCCTGTCGTCTTCACGATCGCCGCAGACACCGCAAGCGCCGCCACCAGCGTCAGCATCGGCGCATTCACGGGCGACAACTCCGGCTTTAACATCAGCGTCATAAAAATGCCGGCTCCCTGCGGGGACTCAAAGCTTCTTCCTCTTCTGCCTCTGCCTGCATCCTGCTGTCCGGCGACCACAAGCGTTCCGGTAGGGTAATCTTCCTCCGCCAGCTGCTTCGCCCTGGTATTGGTGGAGTCGATGACCGGATAGTAAAAAATCTCCTGTCCGACCCACGCGGTCTTGCGGATACTTTTTAATTCTTCCTCGCTCAGTGTGTCCGGCACCGACAACAGCTTATATCCCTTGTTCGGCACCGCCTCGATCTCATACCCGGCTTCCTTGAGCTGGTTGATGCCCTTCCAGACCGCCGTCCGGGATACGCCGAACTTTTCACACAGATCCTGCCCGGACACGTAATCGTCGGCATCTCTTAAAACGGAAAGTAGTTCTGCTTTCATGATGTTCCCTCTTATTCTCCCAGTGTAGCAAGCATGACTGCCTTAATCGTGTGCATGCGGTTCTCTGCCTCGTCAAATACAACCGACTGCTCACTCTCAAATACTTCGTCGGTCACCTCAAGCTCGCTGTAACCGAATTTTTCATAGACTTCCTTACCGATCTTGGTCTTTAAGTCATGAAATGCCGGCAGGCAGTGCATGAAGATCGCCGTTGGCTTGGCATTTGCCATGGCTGCCTTGTTGACCTGATACGGCATCAGATCCCGCAGGCGCTCTGCCCAGACTTCGTCCGGCTCACCCATCGATACCCAGACATCCGTGTAAATGACGTCCGCGTCCTTCGTGCCTTCTGCCACATCCTCAGTCAGCGTGATCGACGCTCCTGTCCCGGCCGCCACTTTTTTGCAGTAATCCACCAGCTCCTCGTTCGGAAAATATTTCTTAGAAGTACATGCGACAAAGTCCATACCGAGCTTTGCGCAGGTCACCATCAGGGAATTGCCCATATTGTAGCGGGCGTCGCCCATGTATACAAACTTCACACCCTTTAAGTGTTCCAGGTGTTCCCGGACCGTCAGCATATCTGCAAGCATCTGCGTCGGATGGAACTCATTCGTCAGACCGTTCCACACTGGAACCCCTGCATATTTTGCCAGTTCCTCCACAATGTCCTGTCCGTATCCGCGGTACTCGATACCGTCAAACATGCGTCCCAGCACGCGCGCGGTATCCGGAATGCTCTCTTTTTTGCCGATCTGCGAACCGGATGGATCAAGGTAAGTCACATGCATTCCGAGATCATGTGCTGCCACCTCAAAAGAACACCGTGTGCGGGTGCTTGTCTTCTCGAAAATCAGCGCGATATTTTTTCCGATCAGACTGTCATGCAGAATTCCCTGCTTCTTCTTGCTCTTAAGATCCGCTGCCAGATCAATCAGGTAGAGAATCTCTTCCGGTGTGTAATCCATCAGTTTTAAGAAATTGCGTCCTTTTAAGTTCATGATTGCGTTCCTCCTTGTCGCTTAGTGCTTCCAGTTGCAGAATAAACAGGCTGCCACTCTCGTGACAGCCCCCTATTTCAATCTGATCTATCTGATGTTCTATTTGTTCTCCAGAGCTATTTCTGTCACAGATTTTGCCAGCCCTGCGATTCCCTGAATCTCAGACGGAATGATGATCTTCGTCGCCTTGCCGTCTGCCGCCTTTGCAAATGCCTCAAGGCTCTTTAACTGGATGACGCCCTGATCCGGAGCCGCATCCTTGATCATGCGGAGACCGTCTGCGTTTGCCTGCTGAATCTTAAGAATTGCCTCAGCCTGACCTTCTGCCTCGCGGATGGTTGCCTCCTTCTTCGCCTCTGCACGAAGAATTGCCGCCTGCTTCTCTGCCTCTGCATCGAGAATTGCGGATTCTTTCTTACCTTCTGCCACGAGGACGGTAGACTTCTTCTCACCTTCTGCACGAAGGATCGCTTCTCTTCGCTCACGCTCTGCCTTCATCTGCTTCTCCATCGCATCCTGGATCGCTGCAGGCGGAATGATGTTCTTAAGCTCTACACGGTTTACCTTGATGCCCCAAGGATCTGTTGCCACATCAAGTGTTGCTCTCATCTGCGTGTTGATCGTCTCTCTGGATGTCAGTGTCTCATCCAGCTCGAGATCACCGATGATGTTACGCAGTGTCGTTGCGGTCAGGTTCTCGATCGCCATCAGCGGGTTCTCCACACCGTATGCATACAGCTTCGGATCTGTGATCTGGAAATAAACGACCGTATCAATCTGCATCGTAACATTATCCTTTGTGATTACCGGCTGCGGCGGGAAGTCAACCACCTGCTCTTTCAGGGTAACCTTCTTCGCCACGCGGTCAATAAACGGTATCAGCAGGTGAAGACCTACCGGCCATGTCGCAAGATATCCGCCCAGACGCTCCACAATGTACGCATGCGCCTGCGGCACGATCTTGATACAGGACACCACAACTGCCAATACCAGAATAACCAAAATCAAAAAAGCTACTAATAATCCTCCCATTATCTAACCTCCAATTATTTTCTGTCCGGATCTCTAACACTATTTTCCCCGTTAAATATCATATTACTATATTTGATTTGAAAATACAAGAAAAGCCGTAGGAAATGTCTTGTCATTTCCCACGGCTCTGCCATGATACCTGTTTAATAAAATACGTGGTTTCCGATTACCACACCCGCGTGTCCTCGGGAAGCTCTGCTAAAGCAGGTAGCGCCGCCCGTATTGTCAGCACCGTTGATTGCTTCCTGTGCCGCCTGAATACAACTGGACTTCGGACCGTTTGCCGCAATACTTGCAACGGATCCTCTTCCTGCCGGCGGGAACTGTCCTGCCTGATATATTACACCGTAAATGCTGCCCGCATATCTGCCGGATCTCACACGGTTCATAACAACCGCACCGACTGCAAGCTGTCCTTCGTAGCACTCGTTTCCTGCCTCGCACTGAATCAGTGCGGCAAGCAGTGTCACGTCATCCACCGAAGCGGCCACTGCAGAATTCTGAACGGTACCCGCGCTGGACACCTGTGCGGACTTTGCCGCTTCTGCCGCAGCCTTCGCAGCTGCTGCCTGCTCCTCCTCGATCGTGACAGCCTCACCGAGTGCAAGCTCCGTCGTCACATACTCTGCGCTCACATAACCGGTGGTTCCCTTGTAATCGATCGCAACCCATCCGTCTACGGTCTCTGCATCTGCATCCAGCGGAAAAGTCATTCCCGTCGATACCGCTGCCAGCACGGACGCATCCGGGTCTGCGCTGCTTCTGATGCGGAGTCCGTTCGTCTGGATCTCTACCTCTGTATCAAATGTATCGTTCGCATAGGTATATGCTTCCGATCCCGTCACGCAGTAGGAATTTTTCACATATCCGTCTACGTTTCCGGATTCCACATGTGTCCAGGTATCACCAGCCTCGGTGATCTCTGCCACATCTCCCTTGTATAATTTGCCGACAATCGCTGCATTCTCGTCTCCGGATTCCCTGATATACAGGAAATCGTCGACATCTGCCATCAGGCGGTTCTGCCACTCCTGCTCTTCCGCAGACATCTGATCTGCATCCGTGCTCTGTGCATCCTCCGGCTGCCCGCCGGCGTCTGTCTGCTCTGCATCCGCTGTCTGCTCACCATCTGCCTGGCTCTGCGCTGCCTCTGTCTCGCTCTGCTCAGCATCTGCCTGCTGTGCCTCTGTTGCTTCGGCCTGCTGCAGCTGTGCATCTAATGTCTCCGCAGCTTCTGTATCCGAAACCGCTTCCTCCGCCGTAGCGACCAGAAGTCTTCCTGTCTGATTCACACCGGCTGTCGCCGCTTCAATATCACCAAATGCCTCTGCTTCTAACTGATCTAACCGGGCAACAACTCCTGCTGTTCCCACTGTAGCGAAGTCCGTCTCTGCCTGTACCGCTGCATTCCTTACCTGTACTCCGTCAAGATCAGCAGCCTGTGCGATTGTGCTCATCATCACCAGAGATCCGGCAACCACGATTCCCTCAATCGCTCTTTTCTTCAAACTCATAGAACCCTCCATCGGTGTAATCACATGTTTATTGAAATAGTATTACACCTTTGTGCTGTTTTATTCATATTTTGTTACAATTGTTACGGATTTGTTACAGCAGGAATTATAACAAAGGTACTGTTTTTTGTCAAGTTTTCGGGGCTTTCCGCGTCTTCATGCCGCTGTTTTTCTATAGAAAGAGGCAGCCGGAAGCCCCATTTTACAAGACTTCCGGCTGTTTTTTGTGCATTTTGCCAGTTTTTCGTTTTTATGAAGATTTTCTTAAGAAAATACCTCTTCAATAACCTCATCAATCAGCATGTCCGCCGGGTATTTTTTCGCTCCTTCGGCTGCCGCCTCACACTGCGAAACACCTTCCGCCGGAAAAGCGCTCCCGAACTCTGCGCTCTCCATTCTGTCGGTGCCGGTCTGTTTCTTCTGTATATATCTCTGGATTCTGTTTATCTTATGTAATGTGACAATCAGAAGCATCACGGTGAGCAGACTGCACACTGCAATCCCCATCTGCAACTGTTCCGGTGAAATATGTTCCAGCCAGAGCATGTCCATTACCTCTCTTTCCGATCAGACTTTTTCCTGTCCGATTTCTTCTATATTATAAGGAATCTGCACGGATTTGAAAAGAGGCTTTCCCCGTGATCTCGCCGCAATTTGCGACAATCTTTTTACATCCCATGCCGGCATCATCCGCACCCTTTTTCCATTGCCGCCGCAAAGCCCGATCTCCAAGTCTTTTCTTGACTTTTATGCATAAGGGTATTATAAATAAGGGAAGCAGACCATTAGGAAAGGGATTCTTACTATGAAGAAAATTGTTATGACCGGAGGGGGAACTGCAGGGCATGTAACGCCGAATATTGCTTTATTTCCAGCTCTGCAGAAGGAAGGTTATGAAATATCCTACATCGGTTCCTACGAGGGAATCGAAAAACGGCTGATCGAGGAGCAGGGTGTGCCGTATTACGGTATCTCGTCCGGAAAGCTCAGGCGTTATTTTGATCCGAAAAATTTTTCGGATCCGTTCAAAGTTTTAAAAGGTTACCATCAATCCATCCGTCTTTTGAAAAAGTTAAAGCCGGATGTCGTTTTCTCAAAGGGAGGCTTTGTCTCCGTGCCGGTTGTGCTTGCAGCAAGCCGTTGCCATATTCCTGCGATCATCCATGAATCGGATCTCACGCCGGGACTCGCCAACCGCATTGCGATTCCAAAAGCCACAAAAGTATGCTGCAATTTCCCGGAGACGATGGCGCATGTTCCCGAGGATAAAGCCGTGCTTACCGGCACGCCCATCCGTGCGGAATTACTGTCCGGAGATGCCGGCCGCGCTTTTGCACTCTGCAATTTTACAGATTCCGCAAAACCGACGCTTCTGATCGTCGGCGGAAGCAGCGGCTCCCGTGCCATCAATACCGCCATCCGGGATCTGCTTCCGGAGCTGATTAAAAATTATAATGTCATTCACCTGTGCGGCAAGGGAAATGTAGACGCTTCCCTGAACGCCATCGCCGGTTATGCCCAGTTTGAGTATGCCAACGAGGAACTTGCCGACCTGTTCGCACTCTCCTCTCTTGTCATCTCCCGCGCCGGAGCCAACGCAATCTGCGAGCTTCTCGCACTGCGCAAACCGAATATCTTGATTCCGCTCCCGGCAGCAGCCAGCCGCGGCGATCAGATCTTAAACGCCAACTCTTTCCGTTCCCAGGGATTCAGCTATGTTCTTGAGGAGGAAGAGCTGACCAACACCACACTGTTGGAAGCCATCGACCATGTCTTCCACAAAAAGGACGCTTATATCGATGCCATGGAGCACAGCAAGGTCACAAACTCCATCGAGACGATCATGGGACTGATCCGCGAGGCATCTTCGCACAAATAGAGGTTCCTGTATAGAAAGACCCCGCCGCAATAAGCATATTGTGCTTTGCGTTGATAAGTAATATTATAAGAAACACACTCGGGGATTTCAGCTGGAATGCAGATGGAAATTGGGTTCAAAAAATGTGGCATTTCTAACCAGCCGGATGTTTGCATCTTCGATGATCC
>OWIV01000992.1_pt1 | contig 14840 bp, 12 predicted proteins | sample 1732831 | NCBI WGS metagenome assembly OWIV01 (sample SAMN05065757, study PRJEB22554) | human gut metagenome | biome: ENVO:2100002; feature: ENVO:00000062; material: ENVO:00002003 | host: Homo sapiens | place: USA
ACACTTATGCGATCGTCGGCAGCGTCAGATGTGTATAAGAGACAGGAATAATATAGAGTAAAGAGGGATAAAATTAGGAGATGACACCGGAGATACAGATAAACAAAAACATGTTTCACACATAATATGAGGATAATGTATTGTTTTACAGTAATTTGGCGTGAAATGTGCATGTTGTCATGAAGTAATAAGTTAAACTTATGATATGCCATCTGTTATTTCAGGGTAATAACCGTTATAATAAAAAAAAGAGGAAGGATTTGTTGTTGCTATTGTTTCTCCGGAAAAAGATCAAGGTCTTTTTTGAAAACTCTTCCGGCTTTTTAAAAAACCTCAAGGTCTTTTTTGAAAACCTCAAGGTCTTTTTAAAAGATTCTTCCACCTTTTTCAGCAGTCCTCTTTTTTAGTATCTGTTCAATGCCTTCAGTAATGCGGAATAGTGTCCTTGTGCGGAAACTTTAGCTTGTACATAATTGGTTTGTGAGACTTGCCGATAGTTTTGGGCCTCTATTACTTCCACTACCGACACTTTTCCTTCCGCATATCTTTCCAATGCCATACGTTCGTTTTCGCGAGCTTTGTCCAATGAGTTTCCGGTTAATTGTACCTGTTCCATTGCTTGAGATAATGATACACGGGCTGTCTGGACTTCCAGGTTTACATGGTCACTTACTTGATGGAGATTATCAGTAGCTGCACCGACTTGGAAAGAAGATGCCTGTTTCTCATTGCGCCGTTTTCCCCATTCGAAAATAGGAACCGACAGTTTGGCATAAACAGCATAATTAGGGTCGAGGTCGGATTTGAAGTTATACCCGGGCGAGGAATAACTACCCTCTATACCGACATAAAGTTGCGGCTTATATTTTGAGTCTGTCAGTTTCTTTGAACTTTTGGCAATGTTGATTTGGTCGTATGCCATTTTTAATTCCGGTCGGTTGCATCCATCCAAGTTCCATAATTCTTCATTCATAACTATGGAAGGAATGCTGTCTTCCACTTCTGTTGTTTTATTGAGTTCCATGCCAATCAGTGAGTTGAGTGCCATTCTTCCGGTTTCAAGATTGCTTTTTGCCTGAAGCAATTGGTATTCTGCTTCATTTAGCTTTACTTCTGCCATGAGTAGGTCTTGCGGGTCTACCAAGCCTGCTTCCACTCGTTCACGGATGGTTTTGGCGAGCGAAGCAATGGAATTTCGATAGTCGGTGGCAACCTGTAATAGTTCGGCACGGGCCACGGTGTTCCAATATTGCATATCAGTTTGGTAGCACACGGCGGAACGGAAATATTCCGCCTGATGTGCTGCCAGACTATGTTGATGTTTTGCCATTCGGATGGTTTCCAGCAGCCGACCGCCTGTATAGACCGGTTGTAGCAACGTGAGGGAAGCGCCATATTTCATGTCTTTTCCTTCGAAAGTCAATGGATTCTGCATGCTGGGCAGGTTTAGAGTGAGCCGGATAGGATTACCGGTATATTGAAAGTTGGCGTCACCCGATAACTTGGGACGTAAATCCTTTTGGGCGGCTTTTTCCAATTCGATACTTGCAGAAATGTGTTTATCCGCCGCCTTCAGGTCGTGGTTGTATTCCACAGCCATCGACCTGTACTTTTCCAATAAATCACTTTGTTGGGCGAAAGTAGCGGACGGAACACTAAAAATAAAGATAAACAGTATATTAATTTTTTTCATGAGTTATATCTATTTTGAGGGTTATATTTACCATAGGAGATTGTCCGAAAAAGATATATTGCACTATTTTTTTACTTTGTCATTCTGAGAACAACGGAGAATCTGTAAACACACAATGAAAGTATTCAGATTCTTCACATTGTTCAGAATGACGGAATGATTGAGCAGTTGAACTTTTGGGACAGCCTCGATAACATGATTACTTAATTTTATAAAACATGGCATACAGTGTTGGTGTTATAAATAATGTCAACAATGTGGCGAATGTCAATCCGAAAATAATGGTGGCTGCCATACCTCCGAATGCTATATCGAACAACAGAGGAACCATTCCCAGAATTGTAGTGGTAGCTGCCATCAATACAGGACGTGTTCTGGATACTGTGGCTTCTACAACGGCTGTGTAGGGAGCTACTCCGTTTCGACGTTGTATATTTATCTCATCCAGCAGTACAATCACATTTTTAATAATCATACCCAGTAGTCCCAACCATCCGGCAATGGGGAAGAAGCCGAAATCAAATCCTGTGAGTAACATTCCTACGGCAACACCGATAAGAGACAATGGGAGTATGCATAGAATAATGATCGGTTGGCGGAAATTGCCGAATAATGCAACCAGAATCACTACCAGCATTAAAAATGCCAGAGGAAAGAATTTGGCAATAGCCTGCATCGCTTCACCTTGGTCTTTGTATTGGGCATCCCAAAAGAAACTATACCCTTCAGGCAATTCTATTGCTTCTATCTCTTCTCGTATTTCTCCATGCACTTCGGCCATGGTGTGTCCCGGTTTCACTCCACACATGGCTGCCATGGACAATTGGCGGTTGTATGTGCGTATCTGTGGAAACTCCCAAGTGGTTTCAATCTTTTCCGTCACTTGCGATAGAGGTGCTGAATGCTCTCCGTTCCAAACAGGGAAATCACCTAAAGACTGGACATCCGTAATATGGACTCCTTCTGATTTTAGCAATACGGGTACTTTCTTTTCGTTATCCCGATAAATTCCTATGGGAGTTCCATCACTGACAGATTTGACAGATTGCATCATCTGGGCTTTGGTGATACCCAGTGCACCGGCTTTTACAGGGTCGTAGACAGGGCGAATCATCAAGGACATATTTCCCCATTCGTTGCGGGCATCTGCGACTTTAGGATTGCGACGCATTATTTCGATTGCTTTTCCTGTCAGTGAATCCAGTACAGCGGGGTCCGGTCCTAAGAAGCGGGCTTCGATAACCGCTTCCGTCAGGGGGCTAAGCTCGAACTTATTTACTTTTATCAGTGGTTCGGGGTATTTCTGACGGATGGAGTCTTGCAGCAAGGCATGTAATTTTCTTGATTCTTGAGAGGTCTTGCATTTTACCAATATCTGTGCATAGTTGGACTGAGGTCCGAAAGCTACATTAGACAGATAGTAACGGGGCGGCGTACGGCCGATGTAAGTAGAAACCATTTCAGTTTCTTCGTGTCCGCGGATATAGTTTGCCAGGTTGCTTGCCATGCGGTCTGTTTCATTGATGTTTGTTCCTTCGGGTAACCACATATCTACCGTAAAGTATTGTTTGTCTAGCGCAGGTACAAAAACTTTAGGTATAAATTTAAAACTCCAGGCAGAAAGTATCAGCATAACTACCAGTGAACCGATAGTAACCGATCGATGGCAGAGTACCCAGTGCAGGGAGTTGCGGAAACGATTATAATATTTTCCGTCGAATAAAGCGGCTTTCAATTCCTCGGGACGCGGGCGACGGACAAATTCTTGTATAAAGAAAGGAGTCTGCGTCAGTGCGAACACCCAACTGAACATCAATGACACTCCGATAACCACGACTAGTGAAGATAGCAGTTCACCTGTGATATGTGGTGAATAATAGATAGGGAGGAAGGTAAGAATAGCGATGACAGTTGCCGCCAATAAGGGCAAAGCTGTAGCTGAGCAGGCGCGCATGATGGCGACACGCTTCCGCATTCCGCGTTCCATATTGATTAAGGCGGAGTCTGAAACGACGATGGCATTGTCCACCAGCATTCCCATGGCGATAATGATGGCAGCAAGTGACATTCGCTGAAGCGCGATGCCGCAAGCCATCATGACAATGAGCGTGGCAAAGATGGAGAAAATCAGTCCGCTGCCAATCAAAGTACCATTCTTGAATCCGATGAAAAATAACAGAATGGCTATAACGGTTAGAACGGAAATGATGAGGTTCAAGATAAAGCCTTGATTGGCAACGTCTGATTCATATCCTTGGTCATAGATGGAGGTCAGTTCATATCCTTCGGGCATGGATTGGGATAGTTTATCAATCCGATCCTTCACGGCTTTTGCCATATCCACTACATTTCCGGTAGGTACGGTAGAGATGGCAATGCCTATGGCCGGCTGGTCATTGATGCGCATCAGGTTGCTGGCAGGTGTTTGATAGCTTTCTTCTATTTGTGCTATATCGGCGAGGCGGAAATGTTCGCCTGAGCGTGAAACGATAGTCAGGTTTCTGATGTCGTCCAATGAATAGAAATTTCCGGTTGACTCGATGCGTAGGCGGTTCTGTCCGGCATCAATTCCTCCGGCATCCACCACCTTGTTCTGTGCTTCGAATGCACGGACTATGTCGGAAGTGGTAATTCCGCTTTGCGCCATGACGGATGGGCTGACAGATACATCGATGGTGGGTGTCTGTACTCCGTAGATTTCCACTTTAGCTACATCTTTTACTTTCAGAAGCTCATTCTTGATGATTTTAGCCTCGTCTTCCAGTTCCCGATAGGTATGGCCATTTCCGGTAAGCCCATAGAAAACACCCAATACATCTCCAAAGTCGTCATTGACAACCGAAGGTCCTGCTCCATCAGGAAGCTTACTTTGTACATCGTTTACCTTGCGGCGTAATTTGTCCCATAGTTGTTGCATCTCGTCTGCCCGGGTTTCTTTTTTCACATAGACGGTGATTTTGGAGAGCCCGGCGCGATTCTCTGTTTTCAGATAATAGAGTTCGCTCAAAGACTGAATGGATTCTTCTAGGATATCGGTTACTTGAGATTGTACTTCGGAGGGAGATGCTCCGGGGTAGGGAGTCAGTACGAGTGCCTGTTTGATGGTGAAAGGAGCGTCTTCCAGTTTTCCCATTTTGATGTAGGAGAATAGGCCGCCCGCCAATATCAATACCAATAGCAGGAGGGTGACTGACTTCTTTTGCAGGAAGTATTTAACTAATTTCATAACTGTTTGCTTCTTTGATATTATTTGTTATCTGCATTTATTTTCATTCCGTCCGACAAGAAGCGGAGTCCGCTGGTTGCTACAGTTTCATCGGGACGTAGACCTTCGGTAATGGTTACATATCCGTCCGGTAACAAATCTCCTTTTTTTACTTTCCTTAAGTTCACCTGTTGGGTGTTGGCATCCACTACCCACAGATAATCGCCTTCTGTAGGACGATGGCAAAGAGCCGTTTGGGGGATGGCTACTCCATTGGTAATATCCGGTGTTTTCGAAGGATGATTCAATTTTGCTTTGCCGGACATGCCTGCCAGTAATTTTCCTTCTTTATTGGGGAGTAAAGCAGTTAACAGATAGGAGAGATTGTTGCGGGTGGTTCCTTTGGAAATTTCCGCTATCTGTGCTTTATATACCTTATCGGGTTGTGCGTCAAATCGTACTTGTATTGTATCCATGGCTTGCGCTGTATAAGCAATGTCTTGAGTGACGTAAATTTCCAGTTTAAGTTGGTCGATATCAATAAAAGAAATGACGGGTTGCGTAGCCTTCACATCCTGAAATTTCTCTATATATACCTCACCTACATAACCGTTGAATGGGGCGATAAGGCGTGTATCTTCCAGTTCGTATGAAGCGGTATCGAAAGCTGTTTTGGCAGTGGTATAGTCTGCTTTTGCTTTTTCGTAAGTACTTGCGGAGATGTTTCCTTTATCATATAGCTTTTGTATACGTTCAAACTCTGTTTTTGCCTGATGGTAGATTGCTTCGGCACGTTCTTTACGAATGCGGAAATCACGCGGGTCTATTTCGGCTATGATGCTGCCTTGTTTGTATCGGTTACCGGCATATACATCGAAACGGTCAATGGGACCGCCCACCCGAAAGGATAATTCGGAAGTGCGGAAAGGCTGGGCAATAAAGGAGAATTCTTTCTCTCCTTGATGTAAAACCGGGACAGCTTGTGTTGTCTTTACAATAAAGTCTTGTTTTTTGTCATTGCCTTCGGTGGCACAGGAAGAAAGTAGTGCGGCAAGGCTGAATAATAACATGGAATGTACGTTTATCTTCATATTTTGTCTTTTAAGTTTGAGACAAAAGTAAGAAGCATTCGAGTACTAAATAGGGAAGAAGGTGCTGAAGCCGGAAAAAATGGCGATGGAAAAGGAAATATGCAGATAAAGGCAGAGATGATTTATTCTATATAAATCATCTTTTTGGTCATTCCACCATCAATTGTTATGTTTTCACCATTGATGAAATCATTTTCTTCCTGGCAAAGGAACAGGCACATCCGGGCAATATCTTCCGGTTTTCCCACCCGGCCGGAAGGGTGCTGTGTATGGTCTTCGGGGCGGAGAAGTTCATATTCTTGTGTTTGTATCCATCCCGGTGAGATGGAGTTGACAGTTATATGTTGCTTGGCAAGCGATAAGGCAAGTGCATGGGTGAGTGAATAAATTCCTCCTTTAGAGGCGGCATAACCCTCACTTCCCGGTTCACTCATTAAATGGCGCGTGGAACAGATATTGATGATTCTGCCATAATGTTGCGGAGAATCTTGAGCTTTGCGGTGGATGGCAAGAAGTCTTGAGGTTATAAACACCGGTCGGAGATTGATGGATAAGATTTGGTCAAAGTCTTCTACACTTGTTTCGGTGAGGTCAGAAAAGAGACTCACTCCTGCATTATTGATTAAGATATCTATATCTCCCCATCTTTTGATGATTTTTAGCATACAATTTTCCAGAGCTTCTTTATTCTGTATGTCTACAAGATAGAATGCAGCTCCTGTTTCTTTGGCAGTTTGCAGTCCTGAAGTTTCATCTTTATCGCAGAATGCTACCGGATAATTTTTCTGTCGAAATGCTTTTACAATGGCTTTGCCAATGCCGTTGGCTCCTCCGGTTATAAAAACTCTTTTGGAATTTGTCTTCTTGGAAGTATGTTTGAGAGGCTTTTGCCAAGCGGCCTTTTTAGCTTGATATTGTTCGAACTGTCTTTCTATATAATTATCTGCCATAGTTTATTGAGAGATTTTAATCATTCGCTGTAGGAAGGAACAGGAAGTTTCCTCCCTACAGTGAGTATATTTAGGTTATTCCCATTCTATAATGTGTATTTATTGATTATCAGTACTATATATTATATTTCTCATTAGTAGGGTACGTTTTTAGGGTACGATTACTGCAAACTGGTTGAGGCTAACACTCTGTAGATTAAACCCATTTTTGAAATTTCAAATGAATTAATCTGAAATGATACCTCTGTAAGTTTTGTACAAAGATACGGAATTTTACTGGATAACTCACTATAACACTATATCAAATATTTCTTTGGGATGGCTAATAGTACAAATTGCAGGAATTTGTTTTAACTCACCATTCCCCCACAGACAACCAACAAATTCCACCCCATATTCTAGACAAGCCTTATAATCATCAACCTCATCACCTATATATATTATGTCAGATTTTAGAATATGATGAGTTTGTAAAATGCTATCTACAGCAACTTGCATTACCTTTTTCTTTCGTGCTAGATTCTCCATTGGGTAGCCTTGTCTATACCCATATACATTTTCCAATGGAATGTTGAGGTTGAAGTACTGGATAACTTTCTTTACGGTTGAGCCAACATTTCCACTTACTATATATATAAGGTGTCCTTCTGAAAGTTGCTCTATGACCTCTTTTATACCATTAAATACGGAAAACTCAGAGATGTGTTTCTGCACCTCTTTATAATTCTTTCCATATTGTTTTGCTATGGATGAATCTACCAGTGTCATATCCATATCAAACAAAATAATTTTCCTGCTGTTTGTTCCCATAGTACAAAGTTAGTGATAATCCAATTATTAACATTCACTTTTATCCTATTTGATATAAAAATGAAAGTCGTTATAGCCTTATCCAACCATAACGACTTTCAAGATATGCTTTAACTGCTTATTATCAGTTTATTATGCAATTTTCCTAATATTCACTTACTTGCAAAGGTGAATATTAGAGGTATCTATCAGATACTTTGCGATAATAATAGCCATTGCCATACTCCAAACGTTGATTGTTTATGTCCATATCTATATAAGTGTCTCCACAATAAATTGTATTTCCACTTATACGATAGGCACCTTTGGCTACGGTTGTTCCACAATCTGTTGCTACTAATTGCTGACTTTCTCTATCAATGCAAACTTTTGCATTGACTCTCATTGCCCCCAAAGCCGTTGAAACAGTTGTGTTAAGTTCCCATATACCATTAATCCATTCAGGCCCCATCCGCTCTTCATCTAAACGCATTTGATTTTCTTCGGCTTCTTCTCGTATCCATTCTTCATTGTTGGCAAGTTGTTCATTCGTTTCTAACTTACCAGTTCCAATACTGTTGCCATAAACCTTAAACTCAGAGATACACAAATCATTCCATTTTCGACCGAAATAATATCCATCGCTATTTTTTGTTGAGAATATTAGACCTATTTTATTTGTTGGCTTGGAATTATCAAAGTTGGGACTTACAACTAAACTTTGAGATTCAACAGTATCTTTTAATTTTCCTCTGTAAATTATATCGCTCTCATTGGGAAATTCCTCTATCATATAATCTACCCTATAAACAGTAATCCATGCAGCACGAGTGTTATTAAAGAAAGAAACCTCATCCTTTCCATATCCATTAACAATCACCACTTCACTAACTGTATTGCAATTTACAGTAAAAATAGGTCCAAACAAAGCATCACAATCATAGATAGGACTATCAAGGTTTACTGCCCAAGCCGTTTTTATATTGTCATCTATAAGATTATCTGCTGTGTATTTAGCAACTTTACTGGATGGCAAATAATATCCACATTCTGCTTTGGATATACTAATTTCGTGTGCATTAGTTTGAAACTCACTTTTTTCATCTTTTGAATCATTAGACTCCTCTATTTCTATTGGAATAGAGTTGTTCTTTTTTGAAGATAATGTATGGAAATATAAACCAAAGCCGAATGCAATAACGACTATAACCAAAGTAGCAAATATCCAAAACGCACTTATTACATTCTTTTGCGATTGTTGCCTTTGTTGACTCATAATTTATTTTTTTATAAAATGTGTGATATAAAAATTTTATTTGCCAATACCATCTCCATTCACGTTGTTAAAACGATGTTGAACGAAGAAAATATCCAGTCCTTATCATATTAATCACGTCTAAATACAATTCACGAGGATATCGAGAAGTTGCATTTATCCAATCTCCTGTACGATAATCCCTATAACCCGATTTTATAAGTTTTCCATTATTATCAAATGACATAATTATATTTTCTTGACCATCTTCCTCAATAGACCAATTACCTATAGGTTTTCCGTCTGCATTGTATTCACCAGAGCATTTTACTAAAAAATTATCTTTATAGAATATTTTTTTTAATTTTCCATTTTCAAAGGTTCCACAAAAATAACTGCGACGTGGCCTATTTAGATTTCCTATGGATATGTCGAATTTTACAGGTAGGCCATTTTCATTAAAGAATATTTCGCTATGAATACCATCGTCATAAGTGCCAGCAGGAATATCCCAAGTCCATAATCCTACTTGTTTGTTATTTTTAAAATATCCCTTAGCGTTAGCATTTGTGCCATAAGGGCCTTGTGCTTTTCGAGAAAATGAAAATTTCCCTTCAAAAATTCTACTGCCATCAAGTGCTTCTTTGTACTGATAATTTGCAATACCATCTACTGCACTATAATTTTCGCCATAACCAAAACCTTTTAATTTGAAATCTCCATTATATGTTTTTAAGTTATTATCAAAAGTAATAGACTCCAAAAATAAATCTTCTAGCGTACCATATTTCACAAGAACATTGGGGTCATACGCAAAATAAAATGACACAACATTACTGATATGTCTAATTTCGAAATAGGTTTGGTGGCTTTTCTGTCGTTTTATTTCGTTTTTTGCCTCTTGCTCTTGTACTAATTTTGTGTCCAACTCAGTCCAAGACATTGTCGGATGTGTAAAGAAATAATGCTGTGCTGCCTTTCCGAATTTATACTCTTCATCGTCATTACTTCCTGATATCGTTTCTTTATTCCTTTCCATTTGTTTATCATTAAACCCCGACTCTGCAAGTATATATAATGTATCAACGGGAATCTTTAGCTTCTCTGATATTATATTTGCACTTTCGTTTAAATCATTTGACAAATAATACCAGTAGTAATTACCATTTATCTTCACTGTATAAAGTCCAGCTTGTTTGAGTCGTTTTCTTAGAGAATTAATTTGTTCTTGTGTAAAAAAAACTCTTTGGGAAGCTGATGTTAATAGAGATATATCATTACTTAGTACATTTTCTTTATTACTGCTGGGTTCGGAAAGCATATACTCGGCAAACATATATAATGTATCAACTGGAATTTTTAGTTCCTGCGATAAGCTATTTACTCCTTCGTCTGAAATGTTAAACAACTTTTTCCAAAAAGATTTATCATTTGTATTTACTACTATATGAAGACCAGCTAGTTTGAATCGCTTTCTTAGAGAATATATTTGTTCTTGCGTTAAATGCTCTTTTTTAGAAGCATTACGACTATCTTGGGCAAATAATAAAGATGGTGTTAGCAGAAATATCAATATAAAAAATGCACTACAAAGTTCCTTGATTTTATCAATATAAGTATGATGTTTGTCATATTGGGGTTTGCTTCCTTTATAAGTAAATTCCGCTTTAACATCATTACTATCAATCATGATGTTTTTTGTTAAAGTTTCAACTCCACCTTTAGGGAGTGTTGCCGTTCTTTCTTCAAGAATACGACCATCTTTCTTTTGTATTAATTGAAACGTTCCAATAGGTGCATTACAATTAGGACAATTAACTAAATCGTTATCGTCAAAAAAAACACCGCATTCATCACATTCAAATTGTGCCATAGTAAATTTACATTGCATCTATGGCTCTGTAATGCAATTTAATTGTAAATGATTGAAGCCACACAAAGAAAGTGGAGCCATATTTCCACATATCTTATTGGAGTGGCCCTAGGAAAGCCAAGAATACAGATAAGTGAAACGGACTCCACTTTGACTGTATATCAAGGTTGTTGATAATACAAGCCAAAGAGAGCATCATTCACCTTCATTCTGTATTCTATTGGTTGAAATTTCCTAGGTTTCTCCAATACGAATGAAGCGAAAACGCTTTCTATGTATGTCTGCACACCCCTAGTGGGTTTGCAGATGCAAAGTTAGCAATTTTCCGTGAAAGATGCTCTATATATGGCTATTATTTAATAGGTGCTACCTAAAAATCCAGTAAATCGTATGTTTCTAAAAGTTCTTTTTCTCGTAATCCAAGGTAGATTTTTGTAATTGCTACACTGGAATGGTTGAATAATTCTGAAAGTTTCACCAGTGCCATCTGTGCATTTTCGCCACTACTTTCAAAAACTTTCCTACCAAAAGCCTTCCTCAACGAGTGGCAGGAAAAGTTATCTATCTTGATATTATATTGCCTCTTTATCTCTTTCAATCGTACATTGATACGCTGTGTGGACATCACCATATTTTTCCTACTAAGAAAACAAGCCTCATCCATATTTTTTATTTCAAGTGCCTCAAAACACTGTTGGATATGCTTTTGAAAGTCTGAATTGATTTTAATGATTCTACGTTTCCCTGTCTTTTGCTCATTTATAACAAACATATCATTCTGCAATAACATTGCCCATGTGAGCTTTCTAAGGTCTGACACACGAATTCCAAAGAAACAACCACAACCAATAAAAAGGCTCATTCGGAAATCACCATCACGATACAATTTTCTGATAAGATTAAGCATTACATTCCAATCAAGATAATCTGCTGTTGTATGGCTATTTCTTACGCTCATTTTCGTGGGTTTTAATTGTTAGTGAATGATATTATTATCAATATTGATGTAATTAGTTGATATTTAGATTATATTCAAATTTATGAATTAGTGAATGTTGGGGGAGGCAGCCCTCCCCTTAAATGCTTAGAATACTTGTATCAAGTTTTCCCAACGGAATGAACGCCATTGTCCACATTCTACATCAAAATATGCTGTGGTGGCATACATTTCCCTGCTTACGCCTCTGCCATTTATTTTAGCATTGGCAATGTTGCTTTGGGTTGTTCCCCACGCTTCCCTATAGCTGCCATCTTTCTTCTTGAATATAAAATGTGCTATACCGTTAGCCAGTTTGGTTTTAAGAAGGTCTATCATCATTGCCTTTATCATTCCCATTTCGCTTGATTCTGTACGCGTTGCTATCACTGTTGCTCTGTTTGCTGTTGCGTTGTTTATTACTATTGCGTTTACCATTTCTATGATGTTTTATTTGTTATTATTTTGTTTGACAATGCAAAGATAGGCATTTATTTAGTATATGCCAAATATCTACAGCTAAAGAAAGCTAAAGATGTTCATTTATTTAATTTATGCCTTATTTTTAGTACCTTTGCAACGGTAATACATAAAATCAATGAGTATGGATAAAACCAAGCAAGAAAGAAAAGTAATACATCTCCAACTGGACAATGAACATTTTTATTATGGCAGTATTGCATCATTGTTTGAGGACTACGATGAGGCTAAATTGGGATTTAGCTATTATAAAGTGAAGAATTTCTTAGGAAAACTTGGAATAATGGAAAATGAAAAGTGTACTATTAGACAAGGAGTATTAAAAGCCAAACAAGGAGAAAGAGGTCGCAAAAAACTAATAGATGAGAAAAAGTAAGATAATATATAACCCGCAGCTCTCGGTAAAGGAAAATGCTGAAAATAATCACGTTTCCGAATCTGCTGTTAGGTGGTATATCCGCACAAATGGTATTGATAGAAAACGTGATAATGCCATTATTATTCAAAGAGCCATAAACGAACTTAGAAAAAAGCAACCTGACATTTCCATCAAAGAACTTTCAGAGCAATTAAAAGTATCTATAAACACTATTAAAAAACATCTCAAATCTGTTAGTTATACATCAGAAAATAATAGTTCTAAACTATCAACATTTGACACGTCTTCCAAAAAGTTTTTAATCTCTACAGTTTCCGATAATCAACATGAGATATTAAATAACATCTTACGCCTCCATGTAAAACGAAAACAGATAGATTGTGATTTGACATATAGTATCGGATGCTTTTATAAACATCTGCCTCAACCTATATTCAAATATGACAAATACCCCCAAACAGAGGATAGTTTGCCATTGGAAATGGCTCTTGATTTAGAGGCTAATACACTACATTCTATTGTGATTGATTTACCGTTTATCATTAGAAATAATAAAGGAGGCAAATCTATCAACACCTGCAAAATTGCTAATAGATTCAACTCATTCAATTCCGCTAAGGAATTGTATGATGCCAATGATAGTATATTATCTTTGGCATATGATAAGTTGGGAAAAAGTGGTATCTTGATAGTCAAGACAATGGATGTTATCTTTGCAGGTAAGCAACATTGGGTTGCTAATTATGTTATCAATAAAGCAACTGATTTGGGATTTGAAATGATAGATTTGTTTATACTCATCGCCAACAAGAAACTGCTTCGTTCAGATGGTTGCATTCAACATCATGCTAGGAAATTTCACTCATATTTCTTAGTGTTTAAGAAGTAGAACTATGCTGATAGCTTGCGATATACTTTCTCTATGGATTCTTGTTGAGCATCATAACTAATTCGGTCGCACTCCCATTGGTGAGTTATCCATTGCTCTGTTTTTTCAACTATTTCTTTCCAACGTTCAGAATCAACGTACATATCAATCTTACTGAGTAGGTCATTGATTATCATCCTGCATGACGTATCGTTTTGTGGTGTTTTAACATTGAATATATTGCTTATGTGGTAATTGCGCATCATATCGTCTGTTATCTTATCTAGCTTGATATTCCACCCTGTCCGCTCTCGTTTGGTCTGTGCTTCTTCTAATTGAGAGCGATAATCTTCAATTTCTGCTGTTGGAATGTGTTCACTAGCATACTCTATATCATTTAGAATAGAACTATACATATCCAATGCTCGTATATAATCAGACTCGTTGGTATAATCAGATAATAATGAATCTAACCTATCTTTGTAAGCATCATGTAAAGGAGATTTGATTGAAGTTGTGTTATCTATAGTAATATTGTTATTTATATTTTGAGTGTTATCTATAGTTGTGGTACAATCTCGTACTACTAAATCCCTATCTTGTTGATACGATATTGTACTATCATTTTCTATCTGCTGATACGATACTGTACTATCTTCAATACTCTTTTTACTAGTTCTCTTGGCTGTTCTAATCATTGGAGATTGTATAAGTTGAGATATTGCCTTATCGTTATAACTAACAATATTATCCCAGCATATACGATAGTAATTAGCTTGTTTACCCTTATTATTGGATATAATTTCAATAAATCCTTCCGACTGTAATGTCTGTAATATCAATCGAACATCTTGTAGATTCTTTTTTCTGAAGCAATCAGCAAACTCCTTAATCGGCTTATAGAAACTTCCATTGCCTCCTAATTTCTTATGTTCTTTCCAGTAACTTTCTTGTTGTATCAATATCGCTAACATTTTCAATAAATCACTATCAAGGGTATAAATAAGTTTTGTGGGTAATCTTGTAAATGGTATATCTTTCATATTCTAAGTTAAACTTCTTATTCTAATTCATTCTTTGGTTTGTTAGGTATGTTCTTCCAGTAATTTTTCATCCCATTGGATATGTTTTCTTTATGGGTCATACTTTTACTTCTGTTTTTAAGTGATTGACTAATTTTTGCTTTCGTCATATCACTGAGTTCTCTGTACTTTCGTTTATTATCATTCATATTCCTGTCTCTTATACACATCTCCGAGCCCACGAGACTACGCTGCATCT
>OWIV01000997.1_pt1 | contig 14782 bp, 11 predicted proteins | sample 1732831 | NCBI WGS metagenome assembly OWIV01 (sample SAMN05065757, study PRJEB22554) | human gut metagenome | biome: ENVO:2100002; feature: ENVO:00000062; material: ENVO:00002003 | host: Homo sapiens | place: USA
CGAGATGCAGCGTAGTCTCGTGGGCTCGGAGATGTGTATAAGAGACAGTTTTACTCCAAAGAATGCCGCTGCCGGCTGCATCTGGAACTTATCGTTTTCTCTCTCTCCATACAAAATATATGCCATTCTATGCTTCAGAAATCCGGCAGTTATTTTTCGTCTGAGGAGTCCAGCAGAAGTTTCATGCTGCCGTACATGCCGGCATCATTTCCCAGACGCGCCAGTTCAAACGGAATGTCCGCACCTGCTGGCAGTACGTCAGGTCTGTAATACTTCTGTACGATACGCAGGATGATCTCTCCCGCCCCGGCGATTCCTCCACCGATCACAAAGACCTCTGGATCTATCACTTCCGCCACGGCTGCGAGCGCGCTTCCCAGCGCTTTTCCCAGAACCTCCACAGCATCCAGTGCCAGACGGTCGCCTCTCTTTGCCGCATCCAGAATCTGTTTTGCCGACAGTTCCGGCGTGTCGACGAGTACCGTGTAGGGATCCTTTTTCTCCAATAATTGTCTCGTTATGCGGATCAGTCCCTTTGCGGAAGCGTACTGCTCCACGCACCCGTATTTTCCACAGGCACACCGCTCAATCTCCTTGTGGAACACGGTCATATGCCCGATCTCGCCCGCGATTCCATGGGCGCCTGCGAGCACTTTTCCATTCAGGATGACCGCTCCGCCCACGCCCGTTCCAAGCGTTACCATCACCATATCGCGGTACCCCCTGCCGCCGCCCTGCCACAGTTCTCCGAGAGCCGCCGCATTTGCGTCGTTGCAGACACAGACCTTTTTCTGCAGGCGCATCTTTAACTGCTCCTGCACCGGACATGCCTCCCATCCCAGATTCACAGCGCCTCTGACAACTCCATCCCGCCCGGCAATTCCCGGTGTGTCAATGCCGACGCCTATGATCTGCTCATCCGCAAGCCCCCGCTCTCTCTGTCTGCGTTCCAGTGAGGCTGCCACATGTTCTATAATATGTTCCCCCTGTTCACTGGTATCCGTTGGAATCTCCCATTTTTCCATCAGTTTCCCGCTGTCTGTAAACAGACCAAGTTTGCAGCTTGTGCCCCCGACATCTACGCCAAAACCATACTTCTCCATGTTTTCCCCCTGCCCGCAGCATCTGATCGTCTTCTCCCCCGTCAGACGCCGCCTTTTTTCTTTGTCCTCATTATAGGACAGATCCATACTGTGGAACAATTACACAACTTGGCTTTATTTTGCCATATTTGTTCTTCTCTGTATCTTTCCAATCTCCGTGCACCGTAATACAGTCTCATCTCCACTCACACGCCCGGCTGCTGTCACATCTCTCTCCGGGATACTGGTATTCTTATCCCCGTCTTGCGGTTACCTGATGTGGCTTGTGATGATTGTTCCAACCGTACGCAAAATAAATTTTCTCAGATCTGCTTCAGACATGTTGCCCACATCTATTCTGTCGCCGCTCATTTTTTCAAATTGAACCTCCCCACTGATCGAAATCACAAGGTTTATATCATGCTCACCATTATCAATCAAAAACTCATAGCCCCCTTCTTCCCCTGCTGCTTTTCCTGTCAGTTCCAGCATGGAATGCTCACCCTCCAAATCCTCTGCGAGCAATTCCAGATTCTGCATTCTGTATTCTCCTCCCTTGAACAGCAGGCGGAATGCAGTATCAGAATTTTCCGCCTCCGCAACAACCGCTGCCAGTTTATTCTGGTACACGTAGACTTTTACATTGATATCCCCCATACTGCATGCTCTATCTCTGAGCTGCGAAAAGTCATCCCCCAGCTTCAGCTTCAATGCATCTGCTGCTCCACCATAATACGCATCGTATACCTCCTTCACTCCATCCATTACCTGCAGAAGTTCATCCTCTGTGACGGTAAATTCATACCCGTTACATTTTCTGACGCTGCCGTCCACTATGAATTCTTCTTTTTCTGCTTTTTTTATATCGAGCGTCTTGTACTCATCGTATATTACGGACAGGATCTCCTGCGCCGCTCTGTTCTGTTCTTCTTTCGAGGTAAGTTCACGAAGTGCCGCATCGATCGCTGCAACCCCATCCGCTCCCAGAAGATCCACTATGTAGCCGTCTTTCTCTTCTCTGTAATTGTATACCAGCAGATCGTCTGTAAGCACCGGAATGGATGTGCTAAGCTGCTCCTCATCCAGGCTTGCAAGGAACTCGATATCCTCACTGCCGGATATTGAAAACGTTCCCATTGCCTGTAACTGTGTATCCTCCCGTTTAAATGTTCCATCAAAGTCTTTCCCGTTGATATCCGCCTTTACACCAATCGTATATTTCCCGGATGCTATAATATCTGCAGCAGTCATATTCTGAACAACCTGCGGCATATCTTTTAATGTATTTCTTGTCGCAAGCAGGATCTTATTTCTTCTGCTTAAAAATGCTCCGTTGCAAATTCCGATGGCCAAAACAATTACCGCCACAGCCACTCCACCGATCATCCATATAGCCCTTTTCGGCACCTTCTTACCGGATACGCCCTTTGCTTTGGTATCTTTTTCTATCATCACGTCAGGTCTTTTGTCCATATGCTGCCACCCTCCCGGTTTTCCATAAAATAATTTGCTTTTTGAGATTATCATTTCCTCCCGCTTCTTTCAAGCCGTATGTCAAAAAAGGTACCTGAAACGTTAAATTTCAAGTACCCCTGTCTTTATTCTACTGTTCCATCTGTCTGCCCAGAAAGCCTGCCGCCGCTGCGACAAGTTTGCTCTCTGTCTCTCCCATTTTTTCCCGTTCTTCCCGTGAGCAGAGGATCACTGCGCCAATGGCGTCCCCCTCACAGATAATCGTGCTGATTGCCTGCTGTCTGTACTCGCCGGCATCGTCCGCCGTCAGCTTTACAAATGTCTTTTCGTCGTCAGAAGCTACCAGACTTTTCCGCTCACCGATGATCTCCTCCAACTGTCCGCTGATGGGCTTGCCCTCAAAATCTCTCTTGCCACTGCCGGACGCCGCGACCACATGATCCCCGTCCGTGATCAGCACCAGATATCCCGTCGTGTGCGCCAGACTCTCGGCATATTCCCCGGCAAACTGGCTCAATTCTCCGATGGGCGAATATTTTTTTAAAATAATCTCTCCCTCACGGTCGGTAAATATCTCAAGCGGATCTCCCTCACGTATGCGGAGCGTTCTGCGGATTTCTTTGGGCACCACAATTCTGCCCAGATCATCTATTCTACGCACGATTCCCGTTGCTTTCATAAATTTTCCTCCAATGCTTTATTTTCGCAAGAGCGCTTTGTCTGTTTCCATCTCTGTGGATAAAGCCTCTCTTATTTGCTATATATTAGCTTGGGAGTTAGTATATGGGAAAACTGAAAATTTATTCGGGAAACTGTCCGTTAGCCATTGCATTATTTCAAACATGATACTGCTGTTTTTATCAATTTATCTTTCATTCCTGTCGATCTGCAGATTTTTATAATATTGCATTGGAGTAACACCATACTCTTTCTTAAATGCCCTGAAAAAATGATTGTATCCGCCAAATCCTCCAAGTTCATAAACCTCACGGATACTTTTTCCCTGCTCTATATAGTGTCTGCACAGATCCAGTCTGCTCTTTACAATATATGAATGTGGCGTTTCGCCTGTCATCTTCTTGAATTCTCTCACAATATGATAGCGGCTTACATAAAACTCGTTTTCCAGGCGCTCCAATGATATATCTTCTGTCAGGTGTTCTCTTATATATATGAAAATATCATCCATTACAACATGCTTTTTCTTATTTAATTTTAGCTGTACGTCCTCCTTGACAGACGACCGCAACGCAAGTACCAGAAGCATTGTCAGCAGGCTTTTCTCATACAATGTGTGCGCAAATTTAGGAGATTCCTTAAGCATTGAATACAGCTTTTTGGAAATATTCTTTATAAGCATGGCAGATTCACTCTCAGAATGAACTGTCTTAACCTGAAAGGGAACGATATCAAATGCCTCGTCAAGTCTTGTATTTTCATCTGATAAGCTCTGCAATAACTCTGTTCCCACATAGAGCACATATAGTTCTAACGGATATTTGTTTTTTCGATATTCAATCTTCACTTTATTGTCAGGCTTAATAAATATTAAGTCCTCCATGGTACAGACCGCCTTTTCATTTTCCTGACGTAAATATCCCATACCACCTGTCACAAAAATAATTGTATGGTTTTTCTTCTGTCCAAAACTGCGCTGTCCGCTATCTTCTATTTTTATATATTCCATCTCATAACTCTGTTTTTTCATATGTTAATTTTGCACATTCCAGCATCCATATTTTTGTTCATTTTGTCAATTTATACAATACATCAATTTTCCATAGTTTGCAAGCAATTTTTGTATATGTTTATCTCTCTAATCCCCATATAATGAACATGTAGCTACCAAAACAACACAAAAATGAGAGGTATTTTATTATGAAAGAAACAAGACCATTTTCCATGAAGGACAAAATCGGTTACACTCTTGGCGATTTGGGATGTTGCTGTACAGAACAGTTCCGAGCCATGTATCTTGCTATTTTTTATACCCTGGTGCTGAAGGTCAACCCGGTGCACGTAGGAATCCTTATGCTTATCACAAAGCTTTGGGATGCCATAAACGATCCATTAATCGGTGCACTTGTTGACAGTCACCAGAACAAGGGCAAGGGTAAATTCATTCCGTGGATTAAATTCTTTGCTTTCCCAACCGCAGTCCTTTGTATCTTAGGCTTCGTCAACGTAAGCAATTTTGCTTATGGCGCCCGTCTTGCTTACATGTTCATCACATATGTTGTATATGAAATTATGTACACATGTGTAAGCGTACCATTTGGAAGTCTTTCAAGTGTTATGACAGATGATGTAAACCAACGGACCGACCTTTCACGCTTCAGAAGTCTTGGCGGCACAATCTTTATGACCGTCATCGTTATTGCCGGTCCATTATTCTTATACAAAGACAACCAGCCTGTACCAAGCCACTTCCTTATTATGGCAGCCATCTGTGCTGTTATCGGTTTCATCTGCCTTATGTTTACATCACACTGGTGCAAGGAGCGTATTATCACCGAGCCAGTTGCCAAAGAAAAAGAGAAGCTTAACTATTTAGACGTGCTGAAAGCCATCTCCAAAAACAAAGCTTTACTTGGTGTTATGTTATCCAGCTTTATTGGTATCGTTGGTGCCGGTATGGTAAACGGCTTAAATACCTACTTATTCCGTGACTATTTCGGAAATGTCGCCATTATGGCAGTTTCAGGCATGTTAAGCGTTATCTGGTCGCTTATCGCATTCATTGGGACAAAATTTGTTGCAAAGAAATTTGGAAAGAAAGAATGGATTATGTATAGTGCAACTTTCTCAGTTGTTGTTTATGCTATTTTATTCTTTTTCCCTCTTGAGAACCCAATGCTCTTTATTATTATCAACGGAATCTGTTATCTTGGTGTCAGCGGTTTCCAGGTATTAGTCTGGGCCCTTGTAAATGACGCAATTGACTATCAGGAACTTCAGACCGGAAAACGTAACGAAGGTATCGTGTACTCTGCATATACATTTTTCCGTAAGCTTGCTAATGCCGTATCCGGAAGTATGAGCAGCTTTGCACTTGCAATCGCAGGCTTTAACGTAAATGAGGCCGTTCAGAGCGAAGCATTCTCCGGACGTCTCTGGAAAACATATACCGGATTATATGTAGCCGGGTACTTATTAGCTGTACTTGTATTAAAGTTTGTATACCCTCTTACAAAAGAGAAAACAGCTGAAATGTTACAGAATTTATCAGACAAACGAAATGCTGCAAACGCAGAATAACTTCAGAAACCGAGGTATCTTGCATTGACAAAACAAGTTGAAATAACAAACCGCTCAGGTCATGTCTTACGCGGAATTGTAAATATTCCGGATGAAGGCTCGCGCTTCCCCGCCATCATTAACGTACACGGATTTACCGGAAATAAAAGCGGATACAAAAATATCTATACCCACACAGCCAGATTTCTGGCTGAAAACGGATTTGCCAGCGTCCGCTTTGATTTATACGGAAATGGCGAAAGCGACGGTGAGTTCGAGGACATGACATTCACCGGTATCTTACATGATATCGAAGATATTATAAACTGGACAAAACAGCAGGATTTTGCCAATCCTGATAAAATTATTTTATCAGGCCAGAGCATGGGCGGCTATGCAGCTGCCACTGCTGCGCCTATCGTTAATCCACATGCTCTCATACTCATGTGCCCGGGAGCCGGCATGTGGTTTGGATGTAAAGACCGCGCCGAGGCAATGGAAGCACAGGGAATCACAAAAGCAGATATAGAGGGGCTTTGCTTCCCTACTTCTTTTAACCATGATTTATATCAGTATGAACCGTTTTCATCCGCAGCGGGATATACAGGTGCTGTTCTTCTTATCAGAGGAACGGCAGACGATCTGGTAGATGATGCTACCTGTCATCGATATGAAGCACTCTATAATGGCAAATGCAGTTACAAAACAATTGAAGGCGCAAATCACAACTTTGCAAGCGGTTCTGCAAGAGCTGAATTAGACAGGCTCATATTAGAGTTTTTAACACCATTGAAATAAGATAATCACTTTGAAAGGATGTGTGCACAATGAAATTATTAGAGCCCATTAAAGTTGGAAACATTGAATTTAAAAACCGTATTATGTTTCCCCCACTTACAACAGGATACGAAGAAAAAGATGGATCTATCGGCGAACAGAGTTTTCGTTTCTATGAGCGCCTTGCAAAAGGTGGTGTTGGATACATTGTCATTGGAGACGTTGCTCCTCTTTCAACATTCTCTCCTACACCAAAACTTTACTCTCCTCAACAGGCAGAAGGCTTCCAGCGGCTTGCCGATGCATGTCATAAATACGGTGCAAAGCTTGGAATCCAGCTGTTCCATCCAGACTATAACGTCGCAGCTTTAAACGATATGTTTCACCAGGGAAAAATGCAGGAGGCAAGAGCCAAACTTCACCATGATATGCAGCACTTTGTAAATGAAGTAACTGCGGAAGAACTGGATGAAATTATTAAGCACATGGAAAATTGTGCTGTTTTAGCCCACAAAGCAGGCGTTGACTGTATCGAAGTACATGGAGACCGCCTTGTCGGATCGCTCTGCTCTCCTATTTTAAATCACAGAACAGATGAATATGGCGGAGACCTTGCAAACCGTACACGTTTCGCCTTAACTCTTGTACGACGTTTAAAAGCAATTGTCCCAGATATGGTTATCGACTACAAGCTTCCAATCGTAACTCCTCTTGGAGATAACGGCTTTCGGGGAAAAGGTGGTCTTCCACTTGATGAGGCCTGCATTTTTGCAAAAGAATTAGAAGCTGCCGGTGTTGACACATTGCATGTCGCGCAGGCTAACCACACCGGAAATATGGGGGATACCATTCCTGCTATGGGGACACAGCCATATGGTTTTATGGTTTCATACTCTAAAAAAATCAAGGAACTCGTTTCCATTCCCGTATCCGTGGTTGGTCGTATTGTAACACCAGAAGCTGCTGAAGCCGTTATTACAAATGGCTCTGCTGACATCGTTGCACTCGGGCGTTCACTGCTTACCGATCCTGATTTTGCAAACAAGTGTGCCGATGGACACTGCTGCGATGTCAGAACATGTATGATGTGTAATAAAGGATGTACAGACAATATCCAAAACCGTGCATTCCTAAGCTGTGTATTAAATGCCGAGAATGGTTATGAGACAAGCCGTCAGATTACTCCTGCAGTCACAGCAAAGCGAATTGCAATTATCGGTGCAGGAATTGCAGGACTTGAAGCAGCACGTGTCGCCGCTCTGAGAGGCCATCAAGTAACTATATTTGAAAAGTCACTCCAGATCGGTGGTCAGCTTCTTATTGCCAGCGTTCCACCCCGAAAAGAAGAAATGATGAGAAGCATTAACTACTATCTTAACGTGCTTCCCGAATTATCAGTGACATTCCGTCTTGGTCAGGAATTTACCGGAAAAGACTATGATTCGTTTGATGAAGTAATTGTTGCAACAGGTGCAACGAATGCAATCATTCCCGTTCCGGGCAAAGATCTTCCAATCGTTACAAGTGCATGGGATATTCTTGCTAAAAAAGAAATTGTATTCGGCAACGTCTCTGTCATCGGCGGTGGTCTTGTAGGTGTTGAAACTGCGGAATACCTTGCTGCCCGCGGATGTAACGTTACAATTATTGAAATGATGGATCAGATTGCAAAGGAAGAAAGCAGCACGATTCTCCCAACTTTGATGAGTGAATTAGAGCATTCCAATGTCCAGATCCTTACCTCTGCAAAACTATCAGAGATCAATGACCATGCAGTTATTGTTGAGAAAACAGAAAATGAAAAAACCTCGGTCTTAGAGATCAGATCGGATTTCGTTGTAATGGCTGTTGGTGCAAGAAAGAATCTTCCGGATCTTTCGGCTTGTCCGCTCCCGCTTCATTATATTGGCGATTGTGCTGGAGAGCGTCCGAGCAATATCGATCATGCCATTAAATCAGCATATGATGCAGCATGTGAAATATAAAAGGTTTTTTCCCTATTCGTACCCAGCTATATATTTCACATTCGCAGAATATCTGCAGACATGAAATTACGGGCGTGTCAGTTTCTGACACGCCCGCTTTCATTCTCATCTTATCATTTGTATTCTTGCCGCAGTCTTCCTACAACCGGAAATGCTCCATGCTGTCTGCAAGCACTTTCATGTCGCGCTCCAGCTTCTCGATCATTCCGCTGGAGCGCTCCACCGTTCCCTCCAGTTCGGTTGTCATACTGGAAGTCTCCTCCGTGGATGCCGCATTATCTGTCGCAAGATGCGTCAGCACCTCGATGCTCTGTGTAACTTTCTCACGCTCCTCATTCGCAGTGCGGATCATATCCGTTACCACGCGGATGGAATTCGTACACGCCTCCAGTGCTTTCTGCATATCCAGAAACATCTCGCTGGTATGATTCAGCGCCTCTACCTGCTGCTTCGACGCATCATTCATCTGTACCATAATGCCCATCGACTTCTCGGAATTCTCTGTCAGCTCTCCGATAATGTCGTTAATCTCATGTGCTGTATCTGCCGACTGTGTCGCAAGACTTCCGATCTCTTCCGCAACTACCGCAAATCCGCGTCCGGCTTCTCCCGCGCGCGCCGCCTCGATCGAAGCATTCAGTGAAAGCAGATTCGTCTGATCTGCGATCTCACTGATCAGCGTCGCCGCCTTGCTGATCTTATTGACGGATGCATTGGTACTCTCCGTCTGTGTATACATCGACTCGATATCCGCCTCTGTCTTATTGTTCGTATCGATCAATTCACGAAGCTTAGCGAGCGACTTATTGGAATACTCCTGCATCTGATTGGCATTGCCGACCAGTTCTTCCATCTCGCTGGAGATCTTCTCGATGCCTTCCGCGATCGTCATGATACCGTTGGACGCTTCCGTCGTGGATCCTGCCTGCGTCGTGCTGTTTTCCGCAATTTCATTGACGGCAACCGCAACGTTTCCGATGGACTCCTGCATCGAGGAGAAATTACCAGTAAACGACTGCAGTGCATTCCGCAGATCTGTTGATGCCGTGCTGATGCTTCCTATCAGGGAAACAATCTGCTTCTGCGCGGCATTGAGTGCCTCTGCCGTGTCTCCCAGCTCGTTCTTCTCCCTTACGTTCACGGTCGTTGTCAGATCTCCGTCGGAAAGTCTGGATGCCAGCCCCTGGATCTCCACCAGCGGCTTGCAGAGCTTCGCCGCATAGATTCTCGCCCACACGAACGCCATCACAAGCATAACAGCCATCATTATCACTATCACAATGCAGAGAACCTCGAACTTCTGGTTGATGCGTCCTTCCACACCCGTCATCTCTACCTGCATGTCATCGACGTAGTTACCGGTGGAGACTGCCCATCCCCACGGTGCAAACAACTCGGAATATGCTACCTTCGGCGCAACCGTCACACCGTCCGCCTTCGTAAAGTAAAATTCATTGAATCCGCCTCCGTCGGCACTGTTACAGACCTTCATAATCTCCTGGATGATCATGACACCATTCTGATCCTCCAGATCGTAGCGGTTATTTCCTTCCTGCTCCGCCAGAATCGGATGCATTACCAGATTGTAATCCGTATCATCAATCCAGAAATATCCGCTTCCGTCATCGCGGTAACGCATGGCGCGGACGATCTCCTTCGCTTCTGCTTTCGCTTCTTCCTCTGTCAGTTCCCCTGCCTGGCTCTTATCATATTCTGCCTGCAGCACAGCAATCACCGTCTGGACCTCAGACTTGATCTCTGTGTTGTAACCGGAATCCATCGCACTTTCATATTCCGTCAGCGCCATATTGGTCGTATTCCGGATACTGAAAATGGAAGTTGCCCCAAGCAACAGGGATGCCAGTAATACCAGCATCAGACAGGTCATCGTTAACGTATGTTTCACACTTCTTCTGTTCATACCATGCCGCCTTCCTTGTTGTGATTCCGCACAACTCTTCTGTGTTTCTCATTATTTTTATTGTACTTTATGTACAAAAATCATGCAATGGTACTTCCTTACTAAAAGTGAAACATTTCTCAACAGACCTACGCATTCAGGAAATCTCTGATCTCCTCCGGTTCGCGGACAAAATGATCTGCACCATGTTCTTTTAAGAACGCTTCCTCCCGGAATCCCCACAGGACGGAAATGCACGGCAGACCGGAATTTTTCGCTGTCATCACATCCACCTCGGAATCTCCGACATACACGGCGCCCTCCTTTGGCATGCCAAGCTCCTTTAATGCCGCATAGACCGTATCCGGCGCCGGTTTTTTCGCCACTCCGGCACTCTCGCCGATTGCCACTTTCACAATTCCCTCAAAATAAATCTCCGCCAGTTCCTTCACTGCAGAATCCGGCTTGTTCGACACGATCGCAAGCGCATATCCGTCCGCCTTCAGTTCCCGGAGCAGATCAATCACTCCGTCATAGGCTTTTGTATTGTCATTGCAGTGAATATCATAATACTCCCGGAAAATCGCAAGCGTCTGCTCAAAGACTTCCGGTGCCGTTCCCTCCGGAACCGCCAGCTCGATCAGGCGCGCCACACCGTTTCCGACAAACCGGCGCACATCATCCAGTGTGCGCTCCGGCATATTCATCCTGCGCAGCGCATAGTTTGTTGCTTTTGTCAGATCCTCCAGTGTATACAAAAGTGTTCCATCCAGATCAAAAATGACTGTCTCATATTTCTTCATTCTCTCACTCCTCTTCGTCTCACGCATGCATTACGCGCATTGCATGTCGTTCTGCATGTCTGCGCATCCCTTATTTTACGCTGACTTCTCCCGCCAGTACACGCTTGTAATCTTCGTAATTCTTCGCAAGCAGTGCCGGTGTGTCCAGTCCGTACGGACATTTGCTCTTGCACTTGTTGCAGTGCAGGCAGCCCTCGATTTTTTTCATCTTCGCCTGCATCTCCGGCGTCAGCTGTGCTTCCGACGGCGCGCGGCGCAGCATCAGGGACATTCTCGCACAGTTGTTGATCTCAATTCCGGCAGGACATGGCATACAGTAACCGCAGCCACGGCAGAATTCACCCGAGAGTTCTTTTCTGTCATGCTCGATCACCGCCGCGATCTCCTCCGTCATGACAGGCGGATGTTCGATGTAGGAAATGAACTCATCCAGTTCCCGCTCTCTCTGCACGCCCCAGATCGGCAGCACATTCTCGTACTGTGCCTCAAACGCGTACGCCGCAGCCGAATTGTTGATCAATCCTCCCGAGAGCGCTTTCATTGCGATAAATCCCATTCCCGCCTGCTTGCACTTCTCCACCAGTTCGATGTCCTTCTCTGTTGCCAGATAGCAGAACGGGAATTGGAGCGTCTCATAAAGTCCGGACTCGATCGCCTCGTCTGCCACGGCAAGCCGGTGGTTCGTGATACCGATGTGGCGGATTTTTCCCTGTGCCTTCGCTTCCAGCATCGCCTCGTAAAGTCCGGTTCCGTCGCCCGGCTTCGGGCAGAAGGACGGATTGTGGAACTGATAGATGTCAATGTAATCCGTGCGCAGATTGTGCAGGGAAATACCAAGCTGCTCCCAGAATTCGTCCGCATTGGCAGCCGCCGTCTTCGTCGCAATATAGACTTTTTCCCGCATGCCCTCAAACGCTTCTCCAAGCTTCTCCTCGCTGTCCGTGTAGAACCGCGCGGTATCAAAAAAAGTGATGCCGGCATCATATGCCTTTCGCGCCAGCTTCACGGCGTCCTCCGTGCTGATCCGCTGGATCGGAAGTGCGCCAAACCCGTTCTTATTGACGGTAATCCCTGTTTTTCCAAGTGTCACTCTCTCCATTCTTTCGCCTCCACATTTTTCTTATACACATTGCCCGCTAAAAAGCTATATCTCTGTTGCTTTCTTAATACTACTTCAGATAAGGAAAGAATACTTCACTCTTTTCCTTTTTGTCAAACATGTTGTTGTACTGCAAAATATTATAGTTCCGGATCCAGTCCGCTTCCTCACCCACCGCTTCCTCGATGTGCAAAAATCCGCCGGCGGACTTGGAATAATAGCCTCTGGAATTGATTGCCGGAATGGTCTCCATCATATCCGCCAGGAACTGATTGTACGCCGGAAGTTCTATTCCTGCCCGCTCCAGCGCCAGCGTCGAGAGATAATTGATGCTGGTGATCGGCAGTTCCACCTCCGTGCTCTCATAGTTCGTCCATATGAAAAACGGTATCGTATACAGATCTTCCAGTTCATCCTCGGTCAGTCCCGAAAGCCCCTTGCCGTTTAAGTTCGGATAAAAACTGGACGAAAGGCTTGGCTGGTGATCGCCGAAAAATACGATCTCCACCGGATCATCCACATTTTGAAAATAGGAGATCAGATACTCCAACGCTGAATCGCTCTCGTGCACCAGAGAGAGATACTGATTGACATCCGGATAGTTTAATCCCAACAGGCGTACCTTCTCATCAAAATTATCGTACTTTTCCGTATAACCGCCATGATTCTGCATGGAAATGCTCATGATAAACAGATCCTCATTCGCCGCACGGCTCTCATAGCGGTTAATGATTTTTTCATACAGTTCCCGGTCGGTGATATATTCCCGCAGAATCTTCGTCTGGTCAAAATCGTCGATAAAATGTGTCTCATCAAACCCGAGATCCGGATACACCGCGTTGCGGCTCCATCCGGTCTCATAGTACGGATGCATTGCCACACAGGTATAGCCGTCGTTCTTTAAGTTGGACACAATCGAGGTCGGCGTCTTGGAAATATACTGCTGGTATACCACAGAACCGCTCGGCAGAAATGCCATGGAATTCCCGGTCATAAACTCCCACTCCGAATTCGGCGTCTTCGCACCGAACACGGAGGACAGCGCATATCCGTGAATCGTGTTCTCCTTCAGGGAGTGGAAATAAGGCGCCACATCGATATTCGTGGAAAAATCTCCCACCACCGAAAGATCCGCATACGACTCGCTCATGACCACGATAATGACCGGCTTTTCTCCCGGATCAGCTGCCACATCCGCATATGCCGAGGCAGCATCTTTCTCTCCCTGCTTCTTCCCGCCGCTATCCCCGCCGGAATACTGCTCTTCCAGCGCTTTCACCGCCTCACCGGAATACCCGTCAGGTGCAGCGATAAAACAGTCTCTTATGCTCAACACAAAATTCAGAATATATCCGTTGCGGTAGCTTCCTTTCTGCTCCCAGGTCTCTGTCACTATGTACTCCGTCTTATGACCGATATACACGCCGCTCAGCACCGCAAGAGAGATACAGATGATCGCCATCGGCACTCTCTTTTTAAAGGAAACGTGAAGCTTACGGATCAGCGCCACATAGAGCGTGGAAATCAGAATCACATAGCCCGCCCGGTCATCCATCACAAACTCATAATTGCCCGCCACCGAAAGTCCGGTCTGGATGGATTTCAGATCGCTGAAAATAAATTCGTTCCCGCGGAACAGATATACAAAATAGTTGATTCCCGCCAGTGACACCAGAAAAATGTGGGAAATCATGCAGGTAAGTCCCGTATTATTGGTAAAAACCTGTACCGCCAGAAATACCACCAGACAGCACAAGATATTGAGCAGCATCTTCGGCTGTGTAATCTTGGCGCGAAGCTCTGCATCCAACAACAGATACTGCACATGATACGCCGTGAAAATGCTGCTGGCGCCGATCATCAGTCCGGTCCAGACCCACGGGATCTTCTCTGACAATTCCACCTTTAGACTTTTAAATAGGAAATAGCACGCTCCGAATACCGGCAGCGCCCACACCGAAAAGCCGATCTTCCAGAACAATACCGCGGCGAAGATCATCGCCACCGCAAGTCTGCCCAAATTACCCTTGTCAAAATATAATTTTATTTTCATATGTTCCCTTATTTACACTTTCTTTACACATTTTTTGCATGCCAACGTTAATTTTATCATGACTTGTGCGTTTGTCAATTTCCCAAACCTTAAACTTTTGAAAAAAAGCGCAAAATGAGGCTCGCACACAGGGCGGAGAATAGATTGCCGGTCACAATAAAATGTAGGATGCAATAAAGTTCCAGATAGAAACAGTGCATAGGATATTCGTTGGAACAAAATGCGAGAATTTCTTCTCTGCCGCTTTTTATATCCAATTCCGTGTCTTTCCACGTTTTGACAATCCGCGGGATGTGTCCGACACGCCGCAGACAATGAGCGGACTTTTTAGTGTTCCTAACATCACCGCTTCACAGACAATATAAAACCGCGC
>OWIV01001012.1_pt1 | contig 14657 bp, 8 predicted proteins | sample 1732831 | NCBI WGS metagenome assembly OWIV01 (sample SAMN05065757, study PRJEB22554) | human gut metagenome | biome: ENVO:2100002; feature: ENVO:00000062; material: ENVO:00002003 | host: Homo sapiens | place: USA
ACGAGATGCAGCGTAGTCTCGTGGGCTCGGAGATGTGTATAAGAGACAGCTTTACGACGGCGTGGATTACGTGCCCCTGCCGAGGTGGCGCATTTTCCTGATCCAACTGCTCAACATTGCGGGGCTCGGCCCGATTTTCGGCGCCGTGCTCGGTGCGGCCTACGGGCCGGTGGCGTTTCTGTGGATCACCTTCGGCGGCATCTTCATGGGTGCGGCGCATGACTTCATCGCCGGGGTCATCTCGCTGCGCCACGACGGCGCGAGTCTTCCCGAGACGGCCGGGGTCTACCTCGGCGGCGGCATGAAGATCGTCATGCGGCTCTTTTCCGCCGGGCTGATGATCCTCGTCGGTGCGGTGTTCCTCTCGCAGCCCGCATCGCTCGTCGCGGCCCGCCTCGACGTCCCGTCACTCGAAGGCATCGCTTTCGGCGGATTCTCGTGGCTGCTGCTGATCGTGCTGGGCGTGATTCTCGTCTACTACATCGCCGCCACGCTGCTGCCTGTCGACAAGATCATCGGCCGCATCTACCCGGTCTTCGGCTTCGCGCTGCTGTTCATGGCCGTCGGCATCCTCGTCGTGCTGCTTTTCGGCGGCGAATACACCATTCCGGAATTCACCTCCTTCGAAAACTGCATCGCCGATGCGAAGGCCTTCCCGATCGTCCCGATGCTCTTCACGACCATTGCCTGCGGCGCCATCTCGGGCTTCCACGCCACGCAGTCGCCGCTGATGGCCCGCTGCATGCGCAACGAACGCGAGAGCCGCTCGGTCTTCTACGGCGCGATGATCTCCGAGTCGATCATCGCCCTCGTCTGGGCCGCCATTGCCATGGCCTTCTGGGGCGACGTCGCGGGGCTGAACGGCGCCATCGCCGAATACGGCGGCCAGGCGGCCGTGATGATCGACGTGATCGCCAACAAGACGCTGGGTCCGGCGCTGGCCGTCTTCGTGATCTTCGGCGTGGTGGCCTGCGCCATCACCTCGGGCGACACGGACACGGCCTTCCGCTCCGCGCGGCTGATCGTCGCCGACTTCATGGGCGTCGAGCAGCGCACGCTGCGCAAACGCATCTATATCTGTATTCCGCTCTTCGCGTTGGGACTTCTGATCATCTTCGGACTGCCGTTTCAGACCATGTGGAGCTATTTCGCGTGGATGAACCAGACCCTCGCGGCGGTGACGCTCTGGATGATCGTCGCCTACCTCCGCCACCGGGGGCGCGCCGTGTGGGTGGGGCTGATTCCGGCTCTCGTTATGACGTATGTCTGCGCCAGCTATATCTTCGTTTCGCCGCTGATGCTGGGCATGCAGAACCGTACGGCGGCTTACCTGCTGGGCGGGGGCGTGACGCTCGCGGTCCTTGTCGCCATGATTTTCAAACTCAAAGACAACGATGCAAAAGGCATATCTTGAACCTACGCCCGACCAGACTTTCGAGGTGGTCGGCGAAGGACCCTGTAATTTCGTGAAAGTCCTCGCCCGGTCCCGCGAGATGCAGGCCGCCGGCGATATAGAAGGAGCCTGCAACGAGCGTTTTCAGGCCTTCCAGCGTCTTGCGGAGCTGATTCCCGAGGACGAGGAGATCAATCTCGAATGGAGCCACCGCAATTCGCGCGCGGCGCTCGAACTGATCTTCGCCTCGGCCATCGACCACTTCCTGATCAACAATTTCGAAATGTCGGCGGCGCTCTTGGAAATGCTGCTGGAACTCGACCCCGAGGACCATCTGGAAGGGAGCGAACTGCTGGCCTTCGACTACCTGGCCTTGGACGAGCAGGAGCTGTTCGACGAGGTGATCAACGACGTGTCGGACAAGCATCCGGGGCGTGAGGTGCTGCTGCTGTGGTCGGCTTTCCGCCGTGACGGACGATTGCCCGAAGGGGAGTTGCAGCGATTCCGGACGCATTTTGCGCCCTTCTTCGCCGAATTTACCGCCGACGAGCATCCGGCCGACGAAGCGTATCTGCGCGACATCGGGAGCGAACGACCCTCGCCCGCCGCGCAGGCCCGCGAACTGTGGCTCCAGACCGAAAATCTCTGGGTGTTCTGGCCCGGCTTCATCGACGCCCTGCGCGCCGCCCGCTGACGGGCGCCCGCGTGCCGGAGGGCGAAGCCCCTGTCCCGCAAAACAGAACCGCAGCCCGGATTTCCGGACTGCGGTTTTTTGTCGTACCCTCCTCCCTGCGGCCGGGGACCTACGCTTTCTCTCCGTTCATCAGCTTGTTGAAGCAATGGCGGCAGATCGGTTCATAGCTGTCCTGTGCGCCCAGCATCACCTGCTTTTCGTCGCTCGTGAGGCGGTGCGAATGGTGGGCGAGGTTGCCGCAGCGGACGCAGATGGCGTGAACCTTGGTGACGTACTCCGCCGTTGCCATCAGCGCGGGCATCGGGCCGAACGGCTTTCCGGTGTAGTCCATGTCCAGACCCGCGACGATCACGCGCACGCCGTTGTTGGCCAGCCGGCGGCACACGTCGACGATGCTTTCGTCGAAGAACTGCGCCTCGTCGATGCCCACCACGTCGACGTCGGCGGTCATCAGCAGGATGTTCTGCGGCGACTCGACGGGGGTGGAGCGGATGGCGTTCGCGTCGTGCGACACGACCTCCTCCTCGGAATAGCGCACGTCGATCCGGGGTTTGAAAATCTCGACCCGCTGGTGGGCGAATTTGGCTCGTTTCAGGCGGCGGATCAGCTCCTCGGTCTTACCCGAGAACATCGAACCGCATACGACTTCGATCCAGCCCTTGCGGCTGGCATTTTCTAAAAACATAAGTGTAAATAACTCTTTTTTTGTTTATCAGGTTCGCCGCAGCTCCGAAGGAGTCGGTTTCCGCGGCTTATGTTTCGGCGCAGATAATTCCCCTGCCTCCCCCTCCTCCCCTTGAAAAGGGGTGACTTTGGCCCGAGGGTGTCCTGTCCGGGAGCCTCCGCAGGGCTGTCTTGTGGGGCCGGCATACAAAGATAACCGGTTTTTTCTTTTCTGCAAAGCGAAACCGGGGCTATGACGCCCCGGCGGTTCCCGAAAAACGATCCGGCCCTCCCGCGAGGGGAAGGCCGGATGCGGAACGTGCCGTGCCGGGCGGATCGTCAGTTCGATGCGGGGAACTTGTAGGCCACGGCCACGGGTTTTTCGCAGATGCCGACATACTCCTTCACCTTTTCCATCGTCTTCAGACTGTAAACGTAGAGGCTGCCGGGCTTGCGGCCGGTCGCCGTCGGGTTGTAGGTGGCGATCAGCAGCTGGTCGTCGTCGACCACCGCGGAAGAGGTCGACGGTACGGCGTTCGTGCAGATGTCCATGATCTGTTCGCCGTCGGGCAGCGTGATGTCGGGCTTGGCCCCTTCGGCGGGAACGACCGGGTCGACGCCTGTCATCGCCCAGTGATAGATCTTGTTGTCGTAATCGTAGTAGGCGTTTCCGTTGAGCTTCGTCGTGACGATCCGGGTGTTCGCATTCATCAGCATCGGCTGCACCTCGTCGTAGGTCTTGATTTCGGTCGGACTCGAAAGCGATGAACTGGTGCTGATGATTTTGACGGTTTTCGGCGCCCCTTCGATCGTACGGGCGATGCAGTAGTATTTGGAAGCGTCGTACTGTCCCGCCCCGATGCGGCCCGCTGCCATGTTGATGAATTCATACCCGTCGGGTGCGGCGTATCCCGCGATTCTCGAATTGGGGAATCCGGTGATTCCGGCCTCGGAGAACATGAGGATGTCGCGCACTCCGGCGGTTTTCGAGGCGAACAGTCCCTGCCGGCCGTATCGTGCGGGGAAGGGCGTTTCCCGCACGATGAGCATGTCGGTCGAGAATTCGTAGCGGTAGGCCCTCTCGTCGTCGCCGATCAGATAGGCCCAGTGAGCGGTTCCCGACGTTCTTTCGCCCAGAATCTCTCCGGTGCGGACTCCGTATTCGTCCATCCCCTTCATGCGATAGGTGACGCTCAGCGTCACGGGGTCGAGGCGGTAGATCGAGCCTTCGTCGTCGCCCGAGGAGATCAGAATTCCCGAAGCGTATCCCGGCGAGGAGAATACGTAGACGTCGCGCAGGCTGCGGAAGTCGTATTCCGGGTTGATCGTCAGCAGATTGTCCCAGATCTCCTGGGCGCCTTCGGCCTCCTCCTGCGGAGAGCGTTTCTTGACGAAGGCGAGCGATCCGGCGCCCTCGTCGTCGTTGCAGAGGATCAGAAAACCTTCGTCGAACCCGGCCTGCACGCGCAGGTCGTAGTAATGGAATCCGATGCTTTCGCCGTTGTCGATCCGCAGGCGCAGCACGTAGCTGCCGGCCTTGTCGAAGGCGTAGTCGAGCGTCGGCGAACTGGAAATGAACGTCGTGTCGACCATGCCGGGGAAGTCTCCCGCAGGTTTTCCGTAGGACCATTCGTAGACGAGGTCCTGCCCGCTTTCGCTCTCCACGCGGAGTTTGTCGAGGTGGAGCGTTTCGGTAGCCTTGGCGTAGATGGTCCGGTCCAGACCGCTCACCGTGATCGGGGCCAGCTCCCGGTACTCCTCTTTGTCGAGTCCGTAGCAGGAGGCCAGTGCGATTCCGCAGCAGAGCGGCAACAGATATTTCGCAAGTTGTTTCATGGCGCTTTCGGTTAATAGTTATTTGCCGGGTCTCTCCAGCCGCCTGTCGTTACGTTGACGCTTCCGGTCGTATAATACTCCAGGTCGGGGTAATTGGTCGAATAGTAGTCGAACAGCGGGCAGAGCACGTAGCGGAGCCAGGCCATCTTGTGGGGGTTCTGCCGGTTGACCATGAATCCCATGCTCATGCGCAGCTGCTGTCCGTTGAGTCCCGTGTAGTAATCGTTGTCGATGTTCTCGCCGTACTGTTCGACCATCGACGCGTAGAGCGTCGGGTTGCTCTCCGCGATTCCGTGGTAGAGTTCCAGCAGTTTCCGGTATTTGTCCTGCCGGAATTCGCCCGTGTACTGATACCACTGCTGGGTGGCGGAGTAGTACCACCAGTAGGGGCAGGCGGCGGTTCCGTCCGAGATCAGGAACCGGTAGACGTTCCGGGGCACGCCTTCGAATTCTTCGTTCTGGGCGATCTGGAGCACCAGCGACGCGGTTTTCGTCATAATCTTCTCCGTGCGCTTCAGCGTCACGTCGATCTGCCCTTCCACGGAGCCGGCCGGGACGATGAGCCTGTCGATCGTGTAGTCTTCGTTCTCGACGGCGTCGATCAGCTCGCGCTGTACGCCGCCCGTGGTGTAATTCGAGGTGGTGTCGTGAATGGCCCTTACCTCGAACGTCCGGTCGCGGTCTGCCGGCATTCCCAGCAGGGTCACGGTTACGGTCTTCTTGACCTCTTTCACCGATTCGTCGAGCAGGGCGAACGAAAAGTCGGTCGAGAGATACTGGTCCAGACTCGGATAGTTCTCGTATTTGAAATAGAGTTTGTCCTTCTGCGACGTGTCGTACATCAGCCACGTGTCGGAACAGGAGGCGAATGCCGCGACGGTTCCGGTCAGGACGGCTATTTTGAAAATGAGGTTTTTCATAAGTCTTGCGTTATTGTCTGTAATTGTCCTCTACGCTCTGCGGGATGGGCATCGTGTAGGTCGCGTCGTCGGTTCCCGCGAAATTGCCTCCCGGTATCGCGATGTCCAGCTGCAATCGTTTCATGTTGAAGAAATCCTCGCCGTCGGCGAAAAACTCCTTCCGGCGTTCGTTGATGATGTTGTTTTCGGTGATTTTGCCCGTTTCGCGCTCGGCGAAAGGCGTCAGGTCGCGTGACTTCACCACGTAGTCGAGGTATTCCGTCGCCTTGTCCGGGTCCTTCGTGAGGTTGGCTTCGGCCACGATGTAGTACATTTCGGGAATCCGGATCAGACTCGGTCCGGGGATTGATTTGCCGCTGTACGTGGGGTTGCTCTCTCCCTGGGCGTACATCTTGTTGTAGTGCTTGATGCACCACGAATTGCCCGTGTCGAACCAGGTCGAGTAACGCTTGTCCGTGCCGGCCAGGTCGGTGGAGTAGATTTCGGAATACTGGCTGGAGAGCGCAAGGGTTCCGCCCTGGTAGATGTGATTCCGGTAGAAGTTGTAGGTGTACTGCGTCGAGTAGAGCCCGAAGACGGTCTCCTGCATGTTGAGCGTGCCGGTCTCCACGGCGTTCCAGGCCTCGGCGGTCGTCATCAGCGGGAATTTGCCGCTGTCGATCACCTTCTCGGCGTAATCCTCGGCCAGGTCCAGTTTGCCCATCGTCCAGTAGGCGCGGGCCAGCAGCGCCTGTACCGCGTAGAGGTTCAAGTGCGTGATGCGGCAGCTCGTGAAGCCGTCGGAGGCGTTGTCGCGGGTCGCCGTCACCAGTTCCTCGTCCGCCGCGAGGTATTTCTCCGCCTCGGTCAGGTCCGCGACGATCAGTTCGAACACCTTGTCCAGCGAACTGTACGGGGTGACTTCGATGCCGTATGTGGTCACGTAGGGAATGGCCTTGGCTTTGGCGGCGGCGTCGCCCGATGCGAACGGCACGGCGAAGATGCGGGCCATTTCGAAATGGAGGTAGGCGCGCAGCGCCAGCAGTTCGCCTTTGTAGAGCCGGATGTGGCGGAATTCGTCGTCGGATTTGGGCAGGACGTGCATCAGCGCCTTGTTGACGTATCCGATGGCCTTGTATCCGTTGATCCAGAGGTTTTCGGCTACCGTGATGGCGTTTTCGTGCTCCCACAGGCGCTGTACGACGTAGGCCAGGTTGTCGCTCTGGCTGATGGTGAAGTTGCCGGTCATCAGTTCCGGATAGGCGAACGTGAGCGCGTAGGCGAAGAGGTTCTTGTTGGTTCCCATCTCGGTATAGATGCCGTAGATGGCGTCTTCGCAGCCTTCGGCCGTCGAGAAAAGCTCCTTGTCGGTCACTTCCGATTTGGGATTGACGTCGAGATACGCCTCGCAGCTGCCCAGCAGCAGCGGCAGGGCCAGCAGGATGTAGCTGTATTTTTTCATTCGTTTCATGGTCTCGGCAATATTAGAACGTGGGACGGAATGTCAGGTTGATGGTGCGGCAGTAGGGGTAGCTCGTACCGCGTTCGTACTTGACGGTCGAAAAGCGTACGATGTCCGATACGCCGACACCTACGGCCAGACGCTTGAATCCGAGCCGTTTGAGGAATTTCGGCTGGAATTCGTAGGTGAGCGTTGCGCTCGAAAGCCACAGTTCGTTGAGCCGCTCCACGAAACGCTCCGAGTTGTGCGGGGTCGTCGAACGCCGCTCCTTGATGGCGAGGTAGCGCGACAGGTCGCCCGGGTTCTTCCAGCGGTCCGTAAAGGCGCGTTCGTCGACGTTGTAGCGCGGGTCGATGTCTTCCACCTTCTCCCAGAGGGTTTTGTTGTAGGTGTCGCCGCCGAAGGTGTAGCTGAAGACGAAGTTCAGCGACCATCCCTTGTAACGCAGCGTGTTGAGCCACGTGCCTTGCAGTTTGGGCTGCGTGTTGCCCACGACCACCTCGTCCTCGGCGTCGTACTTGAAGGTGTATTCGCCGTTTTTGTTGATGAAGATTTCCTGTCCCGTGGCGGGGTCGATGCCGGCCGAACGCACGGCGTAGATGTCGTACTGCGAGCCGCCTTCCCGGAAGCGCAGTTTCAGCGGGTTGTCCTCTTCGAGCTGATAGGCGGTGTTCTTCAGCTTGTCGCTGATCTGCTTGATGCGGTCCTTGACGTGCGAACCGTTGATGACGCTCGTCCACGCCCAGTTCTTGTTGCGGATCACCTGCCCCGCCACCGAGAAGTCGTAACCTACGTTCTGGTTCTCGCCGAAGTTCACGACGATGTCCTCTGAACCGGTCGACGCCGGGAGGGGAATCGTCATCAGCTGGTCCTTGGTGGTGTTGCGGAAGTAGTCGAAGCTCATCACCAGCCGTTCCTTGAAGAGCGTGAGGTTGATGCCGAAGTTGTTCTTCAGCACGCGCTGCCACTTCAGCTCGGGGTTGCCCATGCGGATCGGCACGGTTCCCACGCCGGTGTAGTAGATGTTGCTGTTGCTGTACTTGTAGGTCGTGATGGCCTGATAGGGGCTGCCGGTGGTTTGGCCGTTGTATCCCCACGACCATTTGAGGCGGATCACGTCGATCCATTCGACGTTTTCGAGGAACTTCTCCTTGTGGAGGTTCCATCCCAGGCCGAACGACCACATCGGGGCGAACCGGTTCTCCTTGCCGTAGGCCGACGATCCCGACGTGCGGTAGGAAACGTCGGCGAAGTACCGGTTCCGGAAGTAGATGTTGCCGCTGGCGAAGAAGCCGACCTTTGCCAGCAGCGTCTCGGTTCCGCTCGGGAGGTTCGAGGAGTCGTATCCCAGGGCGTATTTGATGTCCGAGAGGTTGTCCTTCAGGAAACCCATCGCCGTGATGTAGGAGGTCGTGGCGTTGGTGTGCTGGATGTCGCTTCCGGCGTTGATCACGAATCCCGAGCCTTCCTGTCCGATGTTGCGGCCGTAGTTGAGCACGATCTTGCCGTCGTAGTTGAACGCCTTGCCCGTGCCCAGTCCGTAGAGACCGCGCTTGGCCGGGTCGTTCTCGCCGAGGAACTGTGCATCGTCGGGCGAAACGTATTTGTCCGACTGGCTGCTCTTGACGTCGATGTTGAACTGTCCCGAGACGTAGAAATCCTTGGTCACGTACCATTTGGCGTCGACCGTGTTGCGGAGGGTCTGGTTGCGCGAGGTGCTGAAACTCGACAGCGTGGCATTGTAGAGCGGGTTGGCCTGGTAGCCTTCGCTCGTCGTCGAGGTGTCCTCGGGGTCGAAATAGAAGGCTTTGACCAGTTCGCCGTACTCGTCGTAGGGCGACTCGTAGGGGTTGAGTTTCGTGTAGGCGCTGAATTTGCCGTAGGGCGAATCCGTTGCGTCGGTCAGCGTGTAGTTGGCCGTGTAACGGAGCGTGAGTTTGTCGCGCATGTGGTAGCCTATCGAAAAGTTGAGCGTGTAGTTGCGGCGGTTGTCGCCCTTCATGACGCCGTACTTGTCGCTGAAGCGCAGCGACGCGCGGTAGTCGATCTTCTGTGCGCGGCCGCTCAGCGAGAGCGAGTGGGTGTGGCTGAACGGTACGCGCAGCGGGGCGCGTATCCAGTCGGTGTTGACGCCCCGGCGGACGTTCTGCAATTTGTAGGCGTAAGCCTTGTCCATCGCGCCGTTGTCCGATTCGTAAAGCCCGGCTAGGCGTTCCAGTTCCAGTTTCTGCGCCGCGTTGCAGAGGTTCATCGAACTCAGGTCCGGGATGCTCAGCTCGGGCACGAAGTTGTAGCTCAGGCGGGGTTTGCTGTCGGTCACCTGCTGGCGTTCGATGACGATTACGCCGTTGGCCGCCCGGTCGCCGTAGACGATCGAGGCCTGCGCGTCCTTCAGGACGTCGATGCGCTCGATTTCGTACATGTCGAGGTCGTACAGCTCTTCCATGCTGATTTCGGCGCCGTCGAGGATGATCAGCGGGTTGTTGTAGGCCTTTTCCTCGGCCGAGGTGGCGATGGAGTTCGAGCCGCGGATCAGGATTTCGGGAATGGCGTTGGGGTTCGAGCCGAGGGCGTTGTTCTGTACGACCACCATGCCCGGGGTCACGGCGCTCAGGGCCGACATCAGGTTGGTGTTCGAGATGGCCACGAGGTCTTCGCCCTTGATCGAGGTCACCGAACCCGTGTAGGTGCTCTTGTTGCGGGTGAACATGCCGTTGACCACCACGTCGTCGATGCGCGTGCCGCCCTCCTTGAGGGTGACGTTCAGGCCCTTTGCCGAGCCGGTGATGATCACCTGCTGGGTCTCCATGCCCAGGAACCCGACTTCGAGGACCGCAGGGCTGGTCTTGGTCGAGAAGGAGAAGGTGAACTGGCCCTTTTCATCGGTCGAGACGCCCTGTCCCGAGCCGCCTTTCAGAATGACCGATGCGCCGGGGAGCACCGTCTTGCCGGCGTCGCGCACGGTTCCGCTCACGGTGAACTTGCGCATCTTGACCGTCGAGTCGTAGACCAGCACGACGTTGTTCTCGATGGCGTATTTGAACGTTGACCCGGCGATGCACTTGTCGAGCAGTTCGTGTACGGTGACTTTCTTGAATTCGCCGCTCACGGCCGGGAGCCGGCGGATGTCTTCGGGGTCGTAGGCGAATTTGATGCCTGTCTTCCGGGTGATTTCGTCGAGCACCGCCGTCGCGGGTCTCTCCGTCAGCGTGACGGTAAGCGTCGCGTTCAGGTTGATCGGTTCACCCCCCCCCTGCGCCCGGGCCGTAGCGGCTGTGCAGCATAACAAGCCCACGACCAGCGACAGCCGCAGCGCACGGCTGAAAAGTTGTAGAATTCTTTGCATGTGTTTGGGTTTTAGGCAGACCGGCCGCCCCGGCCGGTCTGCTCGGGTTTTAGTTCTTCTGTGACGGGAACAGGCTGCGTTCGAGTACGTAGATCATGCCCTGGTAGTGGGCGCGGGTCTCTCCCGTAGCGCTTTTCACGCGCGAACGCAACAGTTTCAGGATTCGGTCGTTGACGTTGACGAACAGCGCGCGCGACTCGTCGATCGACCGCAGCTGCACGTTGTACTGCCAGCCGTAGCCCGACGACAGGGCGTCGCTGTTCCAGAGCTGCGAGGCGACGTATCCCTTGCCATGCTCCTCTTCGGCCTCGCGCAGCGGGCCGAGGTAACGCTCCACGATGCCGCTCCGGTCGAGACCCATCAGCGCGATCTCGTCCACCGAGGGTGCGTAGGCCTCCGCGATGCCGCCCAGCTTCATGCGCTTGGCCTCGCTGGAGGCGACGTCCGCGGCCGCGTCGACGAACATCCGCTGGATGAGCCGCTCCGACGGCGACACCGGGCCTCCCTTGATCGTGCTTTCGAAGACGATGTTGTAGAGGTCGTCCATATACTCCTGCGGCGTGTAGGGATCGTCGGCGATGTGCGACGAGAGCGTGACGTTCTTATAATAGGTGAAGAACGCGCGGCAGAAGTTGAAGCGCAGGATGAACGAGAGGTCCACGTGCAGCGGCAGTTTTTCGGTCAGCGCGGGCTGTTCGAGCCATGCCGAGTCCTTCATCTGCGCAAGCACCCATTTCAGCGATGCGCGCTGCAACTCCTTCGGGACGGAAACGGCCTGCGGACCGCCCGCCGTGTTGCTGTTCACGTCCGTGAGGTAGATGCCGCCCACGTTGAGCATCACGGCGTTCACGTAGCGCGCGAACTGTCCGGCCGCGGCCTCGTAAAGCTCCGTGCGGATTTTCAGGTCGGGGTCCTCCTCGTCGGTGATCCACTCCTCCATGTGCGAGAGGACGTATTTGAGGTTGCCGATGCCGTAGTCGCCGGCCTTGATGTGGTCGTCGCCGAGGTCCTCCTCGATGGCGGTGGGGTCGTAGCGGGCGATCACCTGCTGGCGGCCGTAACGGTAGATCGGGTCGCCGACCTTCTCGTCGATCCATCCGCGGATGGTCTTCTCCTCGTCGAACATGTCCTTCTTGTCGGGCAGCGGCGTGTAGGCGTATTTGATGACGTAGTCGTCATAGGGTCCGAGGTCCGGCGGGGTGAGTTTCACGCCCTTGTCGCCCGGCTGGGCCACGTAGTTGAAACGCGCGTAGTCCATGATCGAGGGGGTCGTGCCGTGCTGCTGCGTGAACGATGCGCTGCGGAGCGAATCCACGGGGAAGGCGCTCGATGCGGCCATGTTGTGCATCAGTCCGAGGCAGTGTCCCACCTCGTGGGCGAGGATGTACTCCAGCGACTCCTGGAATACGTCGTCGGGCAGCTCCTTGCCGCGCACGCGCTCGTCGACCTGTGCGGTCTGCACGAAACGCCAGTTGGCGGCCAGCTTCACCACGTCGTTGTACATCAGCACCGAGGCGTTGATGATCTCGCCCGAGCGGGGGTCGACCCACGAGGGTCCCATGGCGTTGGCCACGGCGGCCGGGACGTAGCGGATGCAGGAGTATTTCAGGTTGTCGGGATCGAATTCGGGATCGTCCTTCGGGAAGTCCTCGATGTGCATGACGTTTTTGAATCCGATCTTCTCGAAGGCCTTGTTCCAGCGCAGCACGCCGCGACGGATCGGTTCGCGCCACAGCGCGGGGAACGCGTCGTCGAGGTAGAAGACGATCGGCTTGACCGGCTCCACGAGTTCGCCGCGTTTCCAGGCCTCCAAGTCTTTGGGCTGGATGTTCCAGCGGTTGATGACCGAGAAATCCTCGATCTTGTCCTTCTTGCCGTTGATGCGCGACATGTCGGTCAGGAAGATGCCGATGCGCGAATCGGCCAGGCGGGGCCGCATCGCCTCTTCGGGCAGCAGCAGGATCGTGCGCGTGACCTTCACGGTCATCGGCTCGTCCTTCTTGATGACCATCAGGCCCAGCAGGTCGGCCGTCACCGAGTAGGAGAGATAGGATTTGACGGTCACGTTGTCCTCGAAGGACTTGATCTGGTCGATCACCGAACCTTCGGACTTGAACTTGCCCGTGATGTTCACCACGCCGCCCTTGGTGCTTTTGATCGGGGCGAGCAGTTCGTTGTCGCCCGAGAAGAACTTGGTCATTTCGATCACCATTGCCGAGCTGTCGCGGTTGTAGCAGACCAGCGGGTAGGAGTGCATGATCGGCGGGAGGGTGCTCCGGCCGATGGCCTTGGACATGTGGGGATCGTTCGTGTCGTGAACGGGCGGCACGACGGCCTGCGAGAGGTAGATCGTCGTGTCGATGCGCGTGAACTTGACGTGGATGGGGTCCGTGGGTTTGTAGCCGATGGTCCCGAGGTTGGTGTCGCTGGCCTCCGAGATCGTGGAGGCGATCAGCATTTCACGGCCGATCGTCTTGAGGGGGACCTCCACGTAGAGCTTTCCCTTGAGCTTGTGGAGCGTCAGGAAAGGCCCTTTGGCGGTGAGGCACGATTTGTCGTTGACGAACATTTTGGTGTACTTGTCGACTTTGGGTTTGGCGACCTCCTCGGTTTTCGATTTTTTCTTTTTGGATTTCGAGGCCGCCGCCCCCGACGCCGGGGCGATCAGTAGGCCTGCCGCCAGGAGCAGGACGCAGAGTTTGGATAGTGAACGCATATAAGTAAAATTGGTGAATAGACGTATTTTTGTAAGTATATAACGTGTTTAAGTTTCAGAATGTTAAGAAAAAATCGTTTTGTCGTATGATTTGTTTTTGCCGATATCCTGTTCGGGTGCGGGGTCGACGCACAAAGATATAAAAAATAGGCCGAATGGTACATTTCGGCCGTTTTTTGACCCTGTTCCTTTCGGCCGCAAATCCCGGAAAACGGGGTTCGGCGGGCGGTTTTGCTGCCCTATGGTCGCAAAACCCCTGCCGCGCGGCTGATGGAATATTGCGCGGCAGGGGTTGTTTTCCGGAAAGCCGGGGATTTACTTGCAGTCGTCGATGCGGGTGATTTTGGCCCCGAGGGCATTCAGACGGCCGTCGATGTCCTTGTAGCCGCGGTCGATCTGGTCGATGTTCTGGATGGTCGAGACCCCTTCGGCCGACATGGCCGCGATCAGCAGCGCCACGCCCGCACGGATGTCGGGCGAGGTCATGCGGGTCGCGCGCAGGCATAGCCGGTGGTCGTGGCCGATGACCGTGGCGCGGTGCGGGTCGCAGAGAATGATCTGTGCGCCCATGTCGATCAGTTTGTCGACGAAGAACAGGCGGCTTTCGAACATTTTCTGGTGGATCAGCACGGCGCCGTTGGCCTGCGTGGCCACCACCAGAAAGATCGACAGCAGGTCGGGCGTCAGTCCCGGCCACGGGGCGTCGGCAATGGTCATAATCGAGCCGTCGAGGAACGTGTCGATGCTGTAATGGTCCTGCTGGGGGATGTGGATGTCGTCGCCCCGCTGTTCGAAACGGATGCCCATGCGGGCGAACTGCGCGGGGATGATGCCCAGGTTCTCGAACGACACATCCTTGATCGTCAGCTCCGAACGGTTCATGGCGGCCATGCCGATGAAGCTGCCCACCTCGATCATGTCGGGCAGCAGCCGGTGCTCCGTGCCGCCCAACGCTTCGACGCCTTCGATTTCGAGCAGGTTCGAGGCGATGCCCGAAATCTTCGCGCCCATTCTGTTGAGCATTTTGCACAACTGCTGGAGGTAAGGTTCGCAGGCCGCGTTGTAGATCGTTGTCCGGCCTTTGGCCATCACGGCGGCCATCACGATGTTGGCCGTGCCGGTCACCGACGCCTCGTCCAGCAGCATGTAGGTCCCCTTCAGCTCCCGGCCTTCGACCATGAAGAACTCGTCGGCGATGTCGAAGTTGAACTTCGCGCCGAGTTTCTGGAATCCGAGGAAATGGGTGTCGAGCCTGCGTCGGCCGATCTTGTCGCCGCCCGGCTTGGGGATGTATCCCACGCCGAACCGCGCCAGCATCGGGCCGATCAGCATGACCGAACCCCTCAATCGCGTGCAGCGTTGGCGGTAATCGTCCGATTTGAGGTATTCAAAATCAATGTCGCGGGCGCAGAACGCGTAGGCGTCTTCCGCGAGCTGCTCCACTTCCACGCCCATGCAGCGGAGCAGTTCGATGAGCTGCATCACATCGAGAATCCGGGGGATGTTCCTGACGACGACCCGCTGGGGCGTCAGCAGCGTGGCGCAGAGTATCTGCAACGCTTCGTTTTTGGCTCCCTGGGGCGTGATTTCGCCCCGCAGTCGGTGGCCACCTTCGACTTTGAAAACTGCCATATGTGCTGTCGTGTGT
>OWIV01001040.1_pt1 | contig 14272 bp, 15 predicted proteins | sample 1732831 | NCBI WGS metagenome assembly OWIV01 (sample SAMN05065757, study PRJEB22554) | human gut metagenome | biome: ENVO:2100002; feature: ENVO:00000062; material: ENVO:00002003 | host: Homo sapiens | place: USA
AGATGCAGCGTAGTCTCGTGGGCTCGGAGATGTGTATAAGAGACAGGATTATTATAAATGCTTCTATCTAGTAAAAATGGTAATCCGGGGACACCCCAATGATCATCTTTGATTGGTAATCTCCATTCTCTTTCAAATGTCCAGTCAATAGATTTATCATGGGATAACTTCGTATAAACATACCGAAATTGCTCATTAATCCCCAACCCACATGATGAATCCAATGTTCTCAATCCATATCCCCAATAAGCATCTCCTTCTTCTGATTCTTTATGCCTTCCAGAAAGCCCATATATCACATTCCTAGCTCCAGCCATAAACAATTCATTTTTTTTGAAGGCTATTCCATATTTGCCAACAAATTTAGAACCTGATTGTCTTTTGTTTGCATAATCTATTAGAGCATATAGAGGCATTTCTGTAAAGCATATGGCAGAATATGGACCATAAACAGTTGGTACTGTATTTCTAAAAGACCATCCTGAACGAATGAACCCATCATGAATGATTCTTTGTATAACTTCAAATGCTGTTGCATTATTATCTAACTCCCAATCATCGTTGAAACTCTGGTCAAAAATAGAAATGGGATTATTCGGAGCTGTATAATAATCAGGAAACTGTAACTCACTTCTATCTATAGTACAACCATTAAGTTCCGCTTCTTCTGCCATTTCATTCAATTGAACTTCAAAACTAGTCTCAGGTGTTCTTTCATGAACGAAATGAATAATCCAAGATGATAGGTCTATTCTTGTCTGATGTTGCCAATCTGCCATATACTATATTTTTATAATACTGCAAAGGTACTCCGTTTTTTACGAATGAAAGACAGAATGGGCTACAAAAAGCATGTGTAGCGTGAAAATCCCGCTTCACTCGCAAAGTCCCTTCAAGAAGTTAACTCGGAGGGACAATACCTCCACGTTCAAGCCGAGGGTTTTCGGGCAAAAAATTCTCTGCGATAATTTTTCACCCGAAAAAACGCTCCGGTATCGCCGTCCGAGTTGAGACAGAGGTTGGGACTTAGCAAGCGAAGCGACCTACGACGCATAGTACAACAGGTCAAAAATCCATTGCGGTAAGATATGCCGCATATCTATTCTCAACCTGACTGCCATATCTATATTTAGTTATAAGGTCTATCAACCACCGCCATCTTTTTAAGCCCCGATTTTTAAGTGGGGACAAAAGCAGCTCAGCTCTCAACTCTGCATATTACAAAAGTTATTGCTTTTCGGTCATACCACCGCTTTTTTCTCGCACATTTTTTTGCCTTCGTTTTTCGCTCTTTCCGACCCCGTTTCGTTGCGGAGCGTTTTCCCTCTTTTCATCCTTGTTTTGCCCCGTTTCGTGCCTTCGCTTTCCTACCTGCTATGACAAGTGATGACACCTTATGACTTGTATAGTCTAACGGCTTAAATATCAATGTTTTATCAAATTTTGCTATATATATTTGCGGTGACAACATTAGTTATTAACGCTAAAAACTCACAGTTATGGCAAAGAAAAATGTAAGGGATGACCCCTCAAAAACACAAGTCACCGAGAACCCGCAGATGAGCGACATCGTGCTGGTCTTAGACAAGATGGAACTGCTCATTCAAGCGGTATCCGAAATCAACAAGAATGGCAAGTATTCCACCGTGCCGGCAGACAAAGAGCATCAGAACTCCTTTCTCAAGATTGACCGCTATGCGACCTTCTTTGAGAACTTCCTCAAGAACTTCTGGAGTCAGTTGAAAGACCCTACACACTTCGGTCTTTTCACGATGAAGGAGGAGGAGTTCGACAAGCCCGAAGTCAAGCAGGCCATCGAAGACCTTGCCGAAGGTAAGAAAACAAAAGCAGTGGAAGAGTTTCTCAAGAAGTATGAGATAACACCCAAAAATCAAACAGAACAAAGTATTAACAATCAAAATTCAGAAGCAATGGCAAAGAAAAACCAAACCCAGCAGCCCGTCGTTGAAGCTAACGACCAGCAGCAGAACAATCAGTATCGTTACAACGAGTCTATGATCAACTGGGACCAGTTGAAGAACTTCGGACTCTCGCGTGAGTATCTTCAGGAGCGAGGACTCCTTGACTCGATGCTCAAAGGCTACAAGACCAACCAGCTTGTACCTATCAACCTTAACTTCGGCTCTGCCGTACTGCGTACCGATGCACGCCTGTCTTTGCAGCAGTCCAACACAGGTGAGGTAGTACTCGCCATCCACGGTATCCGCAAGCAACCCGAATTGGAGCGTCCTTACTTCGGACACATCTTCTCGGAAGAGGACAAGAAGAACCTACTCGAAACAGGCAATATGGGCCGAGTGGTGGAACTAAAAGGCCGTAACGGAGAGTATATCCCATCGTTCATCAGCCTTGACAAGATGACCAACGAGGTGGTGGCCATGCGTGCCGAGAATGTCTATATCCCTAACGAGATTAAGGGCGTGCAACTCACCGACCAGGAGAAGAACGACCTGCGTGAGGGCAAGAAGGTCTATATCGAGGGTATGACCGCCAAGTCGGGCAACGAGTTCAACGCCCACATTCAGGTAAGTGCCGAGCGCAGAGGTATCGACTTTATCTTCGAGAATGACCGCATCTTCAACCGTACCGCCCTCGGTGGTGTGGAGCTTACCAAGCAGCAGATTGAAGACCTCAATGCAGGCAAGGCAATCTTCGTGGAGGATATGAAGCGTAAGGATGGCGAACTCTTCTCATCGTATGTGAAACTCGATGAGGCGACAGGACGACCCAACTACACACGCTACAATCCCGACTCGCCCGAAGGTGCAAGAGAAATCTACATCCCGAAGGAGATAGGTGGTGTGAAACTGACCGCCGAGGAGCAGAAAGACCTTCGTGAAGGTCGAGCAATCTTCCTCAATGATATGGTAAACAACCGTGGCGAGGAGTTCTCTTCGTTCATCAAGGCAGACCTTGAGACGGGACGACTGATGTACTCTCGCACTCCCGACGGCTTTGAGGAGCGTGCCAAGTTCGAGATTCCGAAGGAGATCTTCGGTGCCAAGCTCTCCGGTCAGCAGCGTGCCGACCTTCAGAGCGGCAAGTCGGTACTCGTGGAGGGCATGAAGGGCTTCGATGGCAAGAGCATCTCGCAGTATGTCAAGCTGAACTCCAACCAGAACAAGCTCGACTTCTATAACGAGAATCCCGACCGAAACCGTAACGCCTCACAGCGTAATGTGGTTGCCGAGAAACAGGAGAAGCGTCAGTCAAAGGGACAGAGCATCTAATCCGTAGTCGGACAAGTCAAATCAATGTATAACTCTAAAATGAATTTTAAGATGAACGATAAGAATAAAGCACCTTTCAAGGTGGAAGATGTAAACTGGGACGAACTTTCAGGTATCGGTATCCTCAAGGATGAACTCGAACAGGCCGGAGAGCTTGAGACACTGCTCCGAGGCGAGAAGACAGGTGTCGTATCGCTGAGCCTCGTACTCCTCGGTGTAGATGTGGTGATGGATGCCACTTTGCAGCTTGTACGCAAGAACGACTCTCCGCTGCTCGAAATCATCGGTATCAACCCCACGCAGTAACACGATTCCATTACTAACCTGACAGCCGTTTCCCGCACCGTAATCGGGACGGGAGACGGCTTCTTTAATTCCCGAATAATTATGATAGCAATTATAGCAGAAAAGTTATCATAACTTGTGATAACTTTTCTTATCACAAGTAAATTGTTATCCAAAGCTATAGGCTAATACATCAAATAACTGACAGATAATCAATCAAACTCGTGATAATAATGTTCTGATAATAATATGCTATATTGTGGAGAGAGTAATGTTGCTCCCTCCAAATATAGTATTATGGACAATAAAAATCATTTTGAATCCAAAGTTTCGGATTTTTTAGAAGCGTTGCGTAAAGCCGGATATTCAGAATCGACTATCCGACAGTATAAAAAGACCTGTCGTCTTTTTATCGTTTACATGGATATAAACTACATACAAGACTGTAATGTAGAATCCATCAATTTGTTTTTAAAGACTATGCCACAAGAAAAAACGCGGTTGATACATGGAACCAATTATCGATTGCTGCTATTCGTTAATTATCTTACGGATAGAACTATCCAAAAACCAGTTGTAAGATACGTTATACGCAAATTCTCAGGAGAAATAGGAGGCATTATGACAAAATACCTTCATCTCTTGGAAGAACAAAGACTATCTCCTAAAACGATAGATGGCTACGAACATGTGTTCAGCTATTTTCTCAGGCATTTGTCTTTGAGGAATGTATCCCGCATCTCAGATATAGGTGAGGATGATGTGCTAACTTTTATATCTTCCAGCCAAAACAGTAAACAAAGAGTATTGGCAACGATGCGTGTATTTTGTCGTTACCTGTACGAACAAAAGCTTATCAATAAGAATATTGATTATGTGATAGGAAGAAACCGTTATGTTGTAAAAGAAAAACTACCGTCAACATACACTTGTGAAGAAGTCTTGCAAATAGAATCTTCGGTAAATCAATCCACTCCTGTAGGAAAACGAGATTACGCCATGCTCCTATTAGCAACACGGTTAGGACTACGTTCCTCCGATATTGCCGGATTACAATTCAGTAATTTAGACTGGGATAGAAACATTATCCGCCTGATACAGTACAAGACTAAACGTGAAATAGAATTGCCACTCTTAAAGGATGTAGGAGAAGCTATCATCAATTATGTGAAATATGGCAGACCGAGTTCTTCTTCCAAACAGATATTCCTATCCTCTTTAGCCCCATATAATCCTGTGAATGGGGCGGTAGTTTCTTTGTCGGTCAGAAAGATTATCTGCCATTCAAGAATAGATACAAGGGATAGAAAAAAAGGCCCTCACGCAATGAGACATACTTTAGCCAGCCAGCTATTGCGTAATGGCGTATCACTGCCCGTCATTTCTGAAACATTGGGACACAAAACTACACAAACGACAATGGGCTATCTTCGGATAGACATTGATGGTTTGATGAAATGTGTCCTTGAAGTCCCGGATGTCCCATCCGATTTCTACACACAGAAAGGAGGTTTGTTCTATGTCTGAACAATTCATATATCAAAGCGTGTTCGCACCTTATTTTAAGGATTTTCTTGCGATGAAAGAAAATCAGGTTTCCGACATTGGACGGATAAAGTGGATGCTCTTGGAGTTTGACAAGTTCTTTGTTAATAGCAACATCAGGGATGTGTTCATAACTAAAAGCATGATTGATACATGGAAGTGCACCCGCATACATGATAAAAAGAAAACCCTCTATGACAAGGTGTCCATGTTCCGGCAGTTTTGCCTATACTTATGCCACATAGGAAAAGAATGCTATATACCCAAGTTACCAAAGAAGGAATATTCGGATTTTACTCCTTATGTGTTTACTCGTGGACAGATACAGGATATATTTGAAACCTGTGACAAGCAAAGGATGTATAGTCATAATATATATTGTAATCTTTTTGCATTACCTACTTTATATAGAATCTTATATGCTACAGGGATTAGAATCGGAGAAGCCATATCCATTAGGAATCGGGATGTTGATTTGAGAAGGAATTGCATCATTGTTCGGAAGACAAAGAACAAGATGGAAAGGCTTATTCCTTTAAGTGGCTCCCTGTCCAAGGTTCTACAACAGTATTTGGAATATCGCAATAAGATGCCCTTGCCAGATGTTGATGCCCCGGACAAGTTCCTGTTAATATCTCCATCAGGACGACCGTTATCTTCTTGCACTGTCTTGGGCGGTTTTAAGAAAGTGTTGGAAAAATGCAATATACCCTGTTCGAGCAACCGTTCCGGAGGAGCCTGCATACATAGTCTCAGACATACTTTTGCCGTCCATTCCCTTGCAAAGATGGTGCAAGAAGGAATGGACATATATTGTGCGCTTCCCCTTTTGTCGGTCTTCTTGGGGCATAAGACGTTGAAAGGGACTGAAACCTACGTGCGCCTGACACAAGACATGTTTCCCGATATTCTATTGAAACAAACTACCATAACACGGTTTGTATATCCTGAAATGAACGTAATAACAGATTCAAACATATAGGCTTATGAGAACAACAGATTCTGCAAAGCATTTAACGTCCTTTTTCACAGAGTACCTTATCGGAGAAAAGGGCGTAAGCCCTAATACCATACGGTCATACAGCGAATCATTTAGCTTGCTGTTAAACTTTCTGGACGAACAGGTAAACATAAAGGCTGATAATCTTAGATTGGAACATATTACCAGAAAAATGGTTTTAAACTTCCTTGATTGGTTACAAGACACGAAAAAATCGAGTAACGCGACAAGAAATCAAAGATTGGCGGCATTACGTTCTTTTTGTACGTATATGCAATATGAGGATGTAAAGCATCTGGAACAATGGCAAGAGATATTATCCATCAAGGTAAAAACACATGAAAAAAGAAGTGTCAATTATCTCAGCATAGATGGTATTAGGCTTTTATTGGCACAAATACCAATCAACACGAAAAAAGGACGGCGGGATTTAGCTTTGATATCCCTACTCTATGATAGTGGAGCCAGAGTACAAGAATTAATAGACTTGACACCCGCATCTTTGAAATTGGAAAAGCCTTGTCATGTCACCTTATTTGGTAAAGGACGCAAAAAAAGAATTGTCCCTTTACAAGACGAACAAGTGAATTTATTACGCAGTTATATGGAAGAGAATCGTTTAGACCTGTCCGGTTTTAATCAAAGACCTCTTTTCTTTAACAGTTGTGGCAGAAAGCTGACAAACTCTGGCATATCTTATATCTTGAACAATTATATTAATCACGCCCGAATACAAAATCCGGAACTTATACCGGAAAAAATAAGCCCGCATACTTTACGGCACAGTAAAGCTATGCACTTGTTACAAGCTGGTGTAAATTTGGTCTATATTCGTGATATTTTAGGACATGTATCTATACAAACTACTGAAATATATGCTCGGGCTGATTCTAAACAAAAAAGAGAGGCTTTGGAATCAGCTTATGTTAATATGATACCAAACGATATAACAGAACGTTCATGGGAAAAAGACCAGGAACTTAAGATATGGCTAAGGAATCTATCTAAATGAAGATGATTATTATCCAAAGCTGTAATATAAAGTAATGTATTTAATTAGCTGATATACAGACTAACAAAAAATAAGAGCTTTGGATAATAATTTACTTATGATAAGAAAAGCCGAGCGTAGGTCAGGACATCGCCCGCGTTATCGGTGCAACAGAGAAGAAAGATGGTTACATGGCAGGCAACGGTTATCTTGTAACCTGGGCATTGGGACACCTCGTTTCCCTCGCCATGCCATCGGCATACGGATACGGTAAGGCTTCGCATGAGGATTTGCCTATGCTCCCTGAACCGTTCCAGCTTGTGGTAAGACAGATCAAGACCGACAGAGGTATGGTAACGGACATAGGTGCCGCCAAGCAGCTCAAGGTCATTGACGAGGTATTTAGCAAGTGTGACAGCATCATCGTGGCAACGGATGCAGGGCGTGAGGGAGAACTTATCTTCCGATACATCTACCACTACCTCGGATATACCAAGCCCTTCAAGCGTCTTTGGATCTCCTCACTCACGGACGAGGCTATCCGTGCAGGCATGAGCAAACTCAAGGATGGTGAGGCTTACGATAGTCTCTACCACGCTGCCGATTGTCGTGCAAAGGCTGATTGGCTCGTGGGTATGAACGCCAGCCGTGCATTGGCTTTGGCTTCAGGTATGCCGAACAACTCCCTCGGACGAGTGCAGACACCCACGCTGGCGATGATATGCAGCCGCTACAAGGAGAACCGCGACTTCGTTTCCACACCTTATTGGCAACTGCACATCACCCTTGAGCGTCTGGGCGAGTTCCGTCAGTTCGCCCATATCGAGGACTTCAAGAGCAAGGAGCAGGCAGAGGCGGCACACGCACGATTCTCGCCCGACTCAACGGCACTCATCACGAAGGTGGAGCGCAAGCGTACCTACCAGCAGGCACCGTTACTTTACGACCTTACCACATTGCAGAAGGACTGCAACACGCATCACGATATGAGTGCGGAGAAAACCCTTTCTGTGGCGCAGACTCTCTATGAGAAGAAGTATATCTCATATCCGAGAACGGGCAGCAGATATATCTCGCACGATTTGATGGAGCAGGTCTATGATTCCCTTTGGAAGATTGCCACCATGCCGGAGTTCAAGGAGTATGGCAAGCGTTTCGACTTCGAGCATCTGAATATGCGTAGTGTAGATGATGACAAGGTGACGGATCACCACGCACTCATCATCACAGGCGTAGAGCCTGAAGAACTGAACACCCACGAGCAGATTGTCTATACGATGATTGCAGGGCGTATGCTTGAAGCGTTCTCGCCACGCTGCGAGAAGGAATCATTGGTTATGGAGGCGACAGCCGAGGATATGAAGTTCCGTTCACGCTCTACCACCATCGTCAATCCGGGCTGGCGTGCAGTCTTTGCCCGTAAGGAGGATGCCGAGAAGGACGAGACTGAAGCCAACAAGGGTACGGCACGCTTTGCCGAGGGTGAGCAGATACCCGTAACAGGTTATGGCACGGCACAACGTAAGACATTGCCCAAACCGCTCTACACCGAAGCGACACTCCTTGCCGCTATGGAGACCTGCGGCAGGAACATCACCGATGAGAAAGCAAAAGAGGCGATGAAAGAGCTGGGTATCGGAACACCTGCCACAAGAGCCGCCATCATCACGACACTCTTCAAGCGAGACTATATCGAGCGTTCAGGCAAAGCACTTGTACCTACCGAGAAGGGACTCTACATCTACGAGGCGGTAAAAGATATGCAGGTTGCCAACGTTGAGCTGACAGGCAGTTGGGAGAAGACACTTCTGCAAATAGAGCAGCATACATTAGAGACACGCTCCTTTATGCACTCCATCGAGAGTTTTACCTCGCAGGTTACACGCGAGGTACTCGGACTGAAGTTCCCTGCACCTAAACAGCGTACCCTTCCTTGCCCCAAATGCGGTACAGGCAAAGTGATGATACGCCCCAAGGTCGCCAAGTGCGACAATCCTGATTGCGGTCTGCTTGTATTCCGCAAGGTGCTGAACAAGGAACTTAACGAGCAGCATCTGGAGCAGTTGCTCTCATCGGGAGCGACCAAGCTGATTAAGGGATTCAAGGGAAAGAAAGGCAACTCTTTCGATGCTGCCGTAGCCTTTGACGATGAGTTCAATGTAACGCTGGCATTTCCCGATAAGAAGAGAGGTAAGAAAAGATGATGTCAGTCATCCCGATTCGTAGGCAAAGGTAGTGAACCGCCCTCATTCCACCCCCGCAAGGTCGTGCCGCAGGCGGTTTCGGCAAAAATCATCCTCGCACAGCTGCGGTATTTTTACCGAAAACCTTGCAGGTGGAGGCGTTTCACATCCAAGCCCACGAAATCGGGAACGACTGTTCCCACTAAATAATATAGGATATGAAAACAAATGACCCGATCGTAAGAAAGAGAATGAAGTGGATAGGTATGATACTGTTAGCCGTAGTAGCAGCATTAGGTTTCAGTTATCTCTATACACGAGGTGTATCACCCGTATGGGCTGCGATAGCCATCGTATGCTTCCCGGGCTTCTTCCGATTCATATACAAGATTGCCTGTATCGTAATGGCAGCACTGATACTATTTGCTATCCTTAGTTTCTTGGTCTTCTAAATCTACCGATAATGAAAAGGTCTTATCAACGACATACACTATTCATACCTATGAGTAACTATATGGTGTGTGGGAGCTGTCCTTCTCGGACGGCTCTTTTTGTAGGCGGACGATTCAAGAATGAGGATATGAATGAAGAAAGGAACAGAGAAAATACCAGCCATTGGCAAGCCGATGAACTACAGGGCAAAGTTGGCCAATGCTTCTTATCGGACAGCAAGGTCGGGCCACAGGTGGTTTCGGAGAAAATCATCCTCGCCGTGCTGCGGTATTTTCCCCGAAAACCTTGCCTTACCGGAAGCATTAGCCGTAACGCCCTCGTAGTTCAACGGACTGCCAAAGTCCGAGTATTAACCATATAATAAAAGATAAAGCTATGAATCAAGCAATCATCGCAAGTGTACCGATGGCACCGATGCAGATGCCTGTGGTACGTAGAAGAAGAGTAAAGGTCGCAGAACCTGAAATCAAGTTGCCGCCAAGAGGCTCACGAGGTCCGGTACATATATCGGAGCTGCTCAATCCCATTCTGGAGATAAGCAAGCACCCTGACCGTAACAGACTGCTTGCAGAGTTCTTCAACCAGTGAACATCACAAGAAAATAATTCAGTATTAACATTAAATCATAAAGTTATGTTTTTCACATCAATTTCACAGATGATGACCGAGAGCGTAGATCTGACTCTGGTCATCCGCAAAGCGAACGGACAGCTTACTGTATCAACATTGCCGAAGGCCAACGGAATCAAAGATGAGGCTGCAAACCACATCATTCCGCTGACACTAACGGGCACTCCCGAAGAGATGGATGCAGAGTTCCTGCAACACATCATGCAGCCTATACGCAAGGCTACGGGACTTATCTCCAATTTGATGGAGTTCGAGAAGCAGGCAGACAAGGCCGCTGCCAACAGCAAGGCGGCAAAGGATGCCAAGGCTAAGGAGACCAAGGAGGAGAAGGAGAAGCGTGAGAAGTACGAGAAGCATATGAAGAAGGCCGAGGAGCTTATCACAGCCAAGAATCATAAGGATGCCATCACCGCACTCCAGCAGGCTCGTATGTATGCCACTGCCGACAAGCAGAAGGAGGTAGATGAGAAGATTGCCGCACAGAAGAAGGCGATGAACCAAGGCTCGCTCTTCGAGATGATGGAAGAGACTCCTGCACCTGCTCCACAAGTGGCACAACCGCAGAATGTGGCACCGCAACCTGCACAGCAGACTATCCAGCCGCAGGCAGCATCACGACAGATGCCGCCACAGCCACAGCAGACGGTAATGCGTCCCGTGCAGCAGCCTATGCAGCGACCTGTTCAGCAACCCCCACAGCCTCAGTATGGCGGGCAGCCTATGTTCACCACACCACAAGGCGGCTATCCACCTCAAAATGCAGGACAGCAGCATCCTCACTATCCGCAGGGTGAGATTCCGATGTTCCCACATCATGAAGAGCCTCCTATGCCTGAAGAGTTACAGCAGGCATATATGCACGAAGGCCCTGCATACCGCCCCGAGGATTATGAGGAATATCCCGACTTCCCTCAGTCAATGTTAGAAAATCATTATTCACAGGCATACGCCCAAACAGTTTAAGACTATGGCACTTTTAAGAAACGAAATGCAGCGATCATTCACCTTCAAGAAAGGTACAGAGATGATTACACTTCCTGATCCCAATCCGAACGATTCTCCGGAGAGTGTGATGAGTTACTATTCGAACATCTATCCGGAACTCACAACAGCAACCGTACACGGCCCGACCATCAAGGATGACAAGGCAGTGTATGAGTTCAAGACAACCATCGGAACAAAAGGATGAGAACTATGAGTAAGGACACTAAAAAGAAGAAGTCATGCAGACCATTGGACGAACATCAGTCGGAACAGCTCGCAAGGATGATAATCGCATCGACCAAGCGGGAGGTACGATACGGTGTGACAAGAGTAGAGAGAGTTACGGCGCCAACGGGTGCCGTAATTCTTTTCTAAAGACACCTATTCTCCCCATAGCACCACAGACTATTATGAGGGAGAGCTATAGCGGAAACAGTTATAACCTAATCACGCAGGAGAATTACGAATACCTGCGTGATTCTTATTTCCGCTATGCCGAACTTATGAATGTAAAGGCGGAGCATACGCCAGGCAGAACTATCGGTGAAGGTATCGTCAATCTCTACAATGAGATGAACGACCTCGTAAATAAAAGCGGCATGTATCTCAACCTTGAAGATGACAATGGCTGTCTATACTTCAATGTGTGGAACACACATACTTGGGGTGAATACACACTGTATTACTTCCCTGTAAAGTTTGTGGAGGAACTGAATCCCACACTCAGACGCATTGTCATCACATTCTATCATGATTTTATGAAGGAGAACGGTATAACCACTATCAACGATGAGTCAGATATGGACTGGGCTATTGATATGCTGACTGAAGGCTGCTATGAGGATGAAGATGCCAAAGAGAGACGAGCAAGGGAAAAGCTCGTGAAATCATACAAGGATGGTAGAGCATATAAACTCCTCGACAGGGTGTGGCGAAAGTCCTACTACAAGAACCTGCCCAAAGCCATAGAAGAATATGAGTGTAAGAATGGCTTTGAACAAGGCCTTATCGAACTGCTGAGAAGAGGACTTGAGTTCATAAAGACGGATAAAGCCATCATGTACTATGGCTATGACCCGTTCTATGACGAGGAACCCGATTATTTGCCGATGACACTCGAACAGCAGATAAGAGTTGTCTATGACAGCGATGATATAATGACGGAACACCTTATCGACTTCTATAATTCCTCCCGTCAGGAGTCATACGATATTATTCCTGCATCGACCTTTGCCGTCTCTCCAACGACCGACAAGGTTTTTACTCTTGAAGATACCTACCCCGAAAGGTTTTTCAAGTGGGCAGATGATTTTATTCACTACATACGATAATCACTATGGATACCAACAAACTTACCAAGCAGATAAATACGATGCTGCGCCCCCGTGCGGCATTGATAGCATACTCCACAGATGGAGGAGATACATACTTCCTTGAAGTACGGAACATAGATAATGAGGGTGTTATGAGCGAAGGCCGTCCCGTAACGGTGGACTTCATCAACGAACTGATAAAGGGGTATTCCGAAAGGCACAGCAGCACACCGCATGGTCGCATCCCAACAAATATGCTATGGAGTGATACACGCAAGGGCTACGAGAAATATATCTGGTATAACCCGCCACAAAAGCGTATGATGTTCTTCAAAGAGTCGCTACATATTGAGAATGCCGAGTACAACCTGCCCGGTGTCATCTATGAGGTGCGGGATGAGCGTATGAATATCTATGCATACATAGACAAGGAGCTGAAGCCTGAAACGGAACTTTACGCAGCTCCGTTCTTCAATGTCACGGGATCAAGCGTCTGTCTCGGCTCGGCAAAGATAGATAAGCCAACAGAGATTACCTACGACAGACTCCTTGAGTATTGGGAGAAGAAATTCTGGCTTACGGAGTTCTCACACCTCGGAGGTAACGGAAATCCCACAAAGAGCAACCTTGTTCTCGTAACAAAGGCAGCAAAGAATGCTCCCTTCAACCTCGAAGAGTTAAAGCCTCTAAAGAATTTGAAACTTAAAGATATACTACGATGAAAAGAGTACATTATACCGACAGCTATCTGCTCGTACCACAACACCCCGTAACGGTAAACCTTATAGGTGGTGGAGGTACAGGCTCACAAGTATTGACAAACCTTGCACGATTGGATGTAACACTTCGTGCCCTCGGACATCCGGGACTATTCGTAACACTATATGATCCCGACATTGTTACCGAAGCCAATATCGGAAGGCAGCTCTTCGGATATTCCGATTTGGGACTGAATAAGGCGAATTGTCTGATAACACGCATCAACAACTTCTTCGGGAATGACTGGAAGGCCATGCCGGCACTCTATCCCTCCAATATGAAAGATGCTCGACAGGAACATCTTGCCAATATCACTATCACCTGTACGGACAATATAAAGTCGAGAATAGACCTCTGGAATGTACTCAAAGCATTGCCACAGTACAATTATACAAACTATCAGACACCACTGTATTGGCTTGACTTCGGCAATACGCAAACATCGGGACAGGTTGTATTGGGCAGTATCCCGAAGAAGATAAAGCAACCTACTTCTCAAATCTACCAGACCGTACCATCATTAAAGGTCATTACCAAACTTGTGAAGTATGCCCGAATCAAGGAAGAGGACTCCGGCCCGAGCTGTTCACTTGCCGAGGCATTGGAGAAGCAAGACCTGTTCATCAACTCCACATTGGCACAACTTGGCTGCAATATCCTCTGGAAGATGTTCCGACATGGAATGATAGAGCATCACGGACTCTATCTAAACCTTACGACAATGAAGGTCAATCCGATAATGGTATAACCGTAACAGATAGCTGTCATATTTACACAGATATGATGGCTTTTTTTATGCTATCGCCCCATTTTGTTACAATATCGTCACAAATTTTAGCGTTCTATCTATTAACTGTCTCTTATACACATCTCCGAGC
>OWIV01001072.1_pt1 | contig 13875 bp, 17 predicted proteins | sample 1732831 | NCBI WGS metagenome assembly OWIV01 (sample SAMN05065757, study PRJEB22554) | human gut metagenome | biome: ENVO:2100002; feature: ENVO:00000062; material: ENVO:00002003 | host: Homo sapiens | place: USA
CTACACTTATGCGATCGTCGGCAGCGTCAGATGTGTATAAGAGACAGGGTATATATGGATATAGGAAAAATAAGAGAAGCATGTACATTAAGGAAGATAAAGTGGTCAGTACATGTTGCAGCAAGAATGGCTGAGAGGGATATCAAGAGGAATGATGTTATTAATTGTATAATGAAGGGGGAGATTATTGAATATTATACTAATGATTATCCATATCCTAGCTGTCTGATATTTGGATTTACATTAAGAAACAGAGTTATACATGTTGTATTAGGTTATGATGGAGATAATGTGTATATAGTAACAGCATATTATCCTAATACGGATAAGTTTGGAGCAGATTTAAAGACAAGAAAGGAGCAATAGTATGTGTTTTTATTGTAAATGTAAAACAACAAAACCATCGGTTACAACACATGTTGTTACTTTTGATAATTGTGTAATTATAATTAAGAATGTTCCTTGTGAGGAATGTGAGGAATGTGGAGAAAAGTATTTTTCAGATGAAGTCATGTCCCGTTTGGAAAAGATTGTAGAAAAGGCAAGAGAGATTGCCAGTGAAGTATATGTTACCGATTACAATAATAAAGTTGCATAAGGCGCCAGACTTTATACAAAGCACCTTATGCATAAGAATTATTAATTAGTCAGGAATCTGCAGGCCGGTTCCATCCATATGAAAATTCTCAGTATTAATAAGCTGCGATATAGGCACAATTTCGTAGCCTTGGGACTGCAGCCCGGTTATTACAGATTCGAGAGCTTCGGCTGTATATTTAGCACCGTTGTGCATAAGAATTATGGAACCGTTCTTAAGAGCTTTATGTGTTGTCACGGTCTTAATTATGTTGTCTGTTCCATAGTCCTTCCAGTCAAGGGAATCTACATCCCATTCTATAGGATAGAAGTTACAACCATAGACTGTATCAATAAGTGTTGAATTATAATCACCGTATGGCGGGCGGAACAGGAAGCTCGTATATCCGGTGATTTCTTTTATTTTATTGGCAACAGACATGATTTCATCTTTCTGCTCATTTACAGAAAGTTTACTCATTTCTTTATGGTTCTGGCTGTGATTGCCGAGGTCATGACCGCGGTTATAGATTTCAAGAACCTTATCAGGGTAGCTGTCTACCCAGCCTCCGGTCATGAAAAATGTGGTTTTGATATTATATTTATCAAGAATGTCAAGAATTTTTATAGTATCTTCATCGCCCCATGCGGCGTCAAATGATATGGAAACATATTTTTTGGAGGTATCAAGATTAGTCTTTTTACTAAGGTCAACACAGTATATAGGAAGTTTACGGCTGCCTATGCTGCAATTGCCCATGATTGCGCCGCCGCCAATTCCATTTCCCTGATTGGATGAGTTGTATGGCGGTAATCTGTCGGTATTGGGAGTGTTGTCAGAAGTATGTTGGGTGTCTGATGATTCCGATGTTTCGTTATTGGTTTTAGTTGTTTTTACAATTGAATCTGATGATGTTTTTTTATGTCTTGCGGTTATTATGCCACAGATTACTAAAATGATTATAACGAAGTATATGAATATAATGCGCATTTGTTTATTAGAAAAAAGAGACATACTGATACCTCGGATAATGCTTAGTATCAATATATCTCTTTACATTTTAAAAAATTACTGTTTTTTCATTACTTAGCAGAAGAACTGCTTTCTGTTGCAGATGTATCTTTAACAAGACCATCAGGATGGAGTGAAACATTTAATTCACTTGTGCTTTCATCGTAATCATCGCCAAGAATCTGCTTAACGAGAGTCTGGCAGTATGAAAGGCTGAAATCATAGCAGCCGGAATCGTTGCGGATTGCGTTGCCTGATGCAAGTGATTCTGTGTAATCACTTAATTTATATGTAGTGATTGCTTTCTGACCAAAAAGCTTCTGTGTTATAACAGGTGTAAGATTATAATTCTTAACATAACAGCCTGTTTCATCTTTAACAAGTGTCATCTTAGCCATACCGCCTATCATACGAGGCTTCTGGTCCTGATTAGAAACGAAGTTACCAAGTGAATAGTATACAAGCATTTCATGCCCCTTAGTATCAGATACTACCTCTACAGGCTCAAGGACATGAGGATGTGTACCGATAACAACATCAACACCAAGGCTTAAGAAAAGCTGTGTCCAGTAATTCTGGTTAGAATCTGGTGTGTAGACATATTCAGTACCCCAGTGTGGAAGTACAATAACCATATCAGCAAGCTGTTTAGCTTTAGTTACATCTGCTGTAATCTTATCCTTATCAAGCATGTTTACAATATAAGGCTTGGAATCAGGAATAGGAATTCCATTAGTTCCGTATGTGTAGTTAAGAAATGCTATTTTGAAGCCTTCTTTTTCATAAACATATATATTCTCATAGTCTTCCTCTGTTTCGTTGATACCAAGGACAGTAGTATCAGGATGATAAGTCTTCCAGAATGAAAGGCAGTTCTCAACCCCCTTAAGCCCCTTGTCTAATGTGTGGTTGGTAGCATGAAGGATAATATTGAAGCCTGCGTTAACTTCTGCATCACCAAGTGCCCATGGTGAGTTAAATGTTGGATATCCTGTGTAAGCAAAATCAGAACCTCCGAGGATTGTTTCCTGATTAACGATTTTTATGTCTGCAGAGCTTATATCCTTAGCTATGTTAGTGTAGAGGTGGTCGAAGTTGTAAGTTTCATCATCCATAAGACCACTTTTTACTACACCTTCATGCATAAGCATATCACCAATCATCATAAGGTTGACTTCGATAGTCGGAACTTTGGTTGTAGTTTCTTCCTCTGTTGTGGGTTCAGCAGTAGTCTCATTATTCTGGTTATCGGCAACAGAAGGATTATTTTCTTTTTTGTGACTGCCAATAACAGCGAATACGATACCTATAGTTACAACAAAGAGTACAGCAGCAATAATGGCAATGAGTTTGACATTGACATCTGACTTTCTGCGTCTCTTAAGAGGTACATTTGTTTTCTTAGCCATAATTTATCTCCCTTAAAATTATTAATATATGTCTTAAAAAGACAAAATATGCATAATTATGGTACATTAAGAAACAAAATTTTTCAAGAAAAATATTAGTATTCTACACAAAGAGATTAAAATGTAGTATATTTATAAAAGTTGGCAATAAGCCACAATAAGAAATATATAATTATAACGGAGGTTTCTTATGAGCAGATACACTAAGGACGATATATTCAGAATGGTTGAAGAAGAGGATGTAGAGTTTATACGTCTTCAGTTTACAGATATTTTTGGAACACTTAAGAATATTGCAATTACTTCAAGCCAGCTTGAGAAGGCACTTGATAACAAATGCATGTTTGACGGTTCTTCTGTTGAAGGCTTTGTAAGAATTGAAGAGTCAGATATGTATCTGTATCCTGACTACGATACATTTGAAATATTCCCATGGAGACCACAGCAGGGAAAGGTTGCAAGACTTATCTGTGATGTGTATACACCAGATGGCAAGCCTTTTGAGGGCGACCCAAGATGGATACTTAAGAAAACTATTAAAGAAGCGAATGAAATGGGATACCGCTTTGATGTCGGTCCTGAATGTGAATTCTTCTTATTCCATACAGATGACAACGGACTTCCTACAACTTTAAGCCATGAAAAAGCTGGATATTTTGACCTTGGACCTAATGACCTGGGCGAGAATATAAGAAGAGACATGGTTCTTACTCTTGAGGATATGGGATTTGAGATTGAGGCTTCACATCATGAGGTTGCTCCTGCACAGCATGAGATTGATTTTAAATATGATGAGGCTTTAAAGACAGCAGATAATATACAGACATTTAAGATGACAGTTAAGACAATTGCCAAGAGACATGGACTTTATGCAACATTTATGCCAAAGCCAAAGTTTGGTATCAGCGGTTCTGGAATGCATATTAATATGTCACTTGCAACTGAAGAGGGTAAGAATATATTTGCAGATGAGAATGGAAAGATTGGTTTATCAGATGATGCATATCATTTTATTGCTGGTATTATGAAGCATGCAAGAGGTATGTCAGCAATAACTAATCCACTTGTTAATTCATATAAAAGACTTGTTCCGGGATATGAAGCACCTGTATATATAGCATGGTCAGCAAAGAACAGAAGTCCGCTTATAAGAATACCTGCTTCAAGAGGGAATGGAACGAGAGTTGAGTTAAGAAATCCGGATCCTACAGCTAATCCATATCTCGTGCTGGCACTCTGCCTTGCAGCAGGACTTGATGGTATTAAGAACAAGATAGAAGTGCCTGAGAGTGTTGACTGCAATATATATGAAATGACACCTGGCGAGAGAAGAGCAGCAGGAATAGAGAATATGCCGGCAGACCTTAAGGAAGCAGTTGACTGTCTTGTGACAGACGAATTTTTATGCAGCGTACTTGGAGAACATATTACAACCAAATATGTTGAAGCTAAGATGAAAGAATGGGAAAACTACACAACAAGGGTCTCACAGTGGGAAATTGATGAATATCTCTACAAGTATTGATTAAACATGGTAAAGCGTATGCTAAGTAGAAAAGGAGTTAATTGATGTCCACATTGATTGTAGCATTTCCTAAGTTAGAGGAGGCTAAAACAGTAAGGAATCTTTTGATTCACAGAGGCTTCGATGTCGCTGTACCATGTACAAGTGGGGCACAGGCAATCAATCAGGCTGATACTTTGTCTGATGGAATCATAATATGCGGATATAAGCTGTCAGATAATATGGTTTATACTGAATTATATGAATATAAGCCAAAGAGCTTTGAGATGTTGTTAGTTGCGTCCCAGAACAGATGGGAAGATTGTCAGGACAATGGAATTGTATGTGCAGCAATGCCAATAAAGGTTAATGACCTTGTGTCAACTATAGAGATGATGCTTCAGGCACAGATAAGGCGTAGAAGGAAATTAAGGTCACAGCCAAGAAAGAGAAGTCCGGAAGAACAGAAGATAATTGATGATGCAAAGCATCTGCTTATGGAAAGAAATAATATGTCAGAGCAGGAGGCATTCAGATATATCCAGAAATGCAGCATGGACAGTGGCAATACAATGGTAGAGTCAGCAACTATGGTAATGGGAATATATCAGGATGTATAACAAATGTGTTTCATTACTACATTTATAATATGAAAAGGAGACCAGGTATGAAGTTTACTAAAATGCATGGAGCAGGCAACGACTACATATACGTAGACTGCACACAGTCGGTAATTGATAATCCGTCACAGGTCGCAATTGATTTAAGTGACAGACATTTTGGAATAGGTTCAGATGGACTTATTCTTATTAAGAACTCAGATAAAGCTGATTTCTTTATGGAGATGTACAACGCAGATGGTTCGCAGGGACAGATGTGTGGCAATGGAATAAGATGTGTTGGAAAGTTCGTATATGACAACGGACTTACAGATAAAACAACAGTTACTATTGATACACTTGCAGGTGTGAAGATACTTGAGCTTAAAACTGGTGCAGATGGCAAGGTTGAGACGGCAAGGGTTAACATGGGCGCACCAATTCTTGAGGCAGCACAGATTCCTGTCGATACGAAGGGACTTAAAGAATATAAAGGCTGTGAGATAGAGACAATTGCCGGAAAGGTTGTTAAGACACCTGTTGTGGATGAGACTATTGTTGTAGAAGGTAAGGAGTACAAGGTAACAGCAGTTTCAATGGGTAATCCTCATGCTATTGTTTATCTTGATAAAGATATTGATATTAAGAAATTTGAGATTGAAAAAATCGGACCTTTCTTTGAAAATCACAAAGCATTTCCAGAGAGAATTAATACTGAATTCATTCAGGTTGTAGATAAGAATAATCTTAATATGCGTGTGTGGGAGAGAGGTTCCGGGGAGACACTTGCCTGTGGTACAGGTGCATGTGCGAGCCTTGTTGCAACTGTTCTTAACGGAATGTGCGACACAACAGCAACACTTCATCTTCTTGGAGGTGACTTAAAGATTACATGGGATAAAGATGAGAATACCGTATATCTTGAAGGCCCGGCTAAAACAGTATTTACAGGGGAGGTAGATATTTAATATGATGACAGATATGACAATGGATAATTTCCTTGCGGTTTTATCTTCAAGTGAGCCGGTGCCGGGTGGCGGCGGAGCATGCGGATATGTGGCAGCAGTAGGTATGAGCCTTGGTAATATGGTGCTGGCACTTACTACCGGAAAGAAGAAATACGCAGAGTATCAGGAAGAGATTGAAGAACTTATTGTTAAAGCTACAGATCTTACAAAGAGACTTGCAGAGTGCATGGATAAGGATGCAGAGAGCTTTAAGCCTCTTGCAGCAGCTTATGGTCTTCCTAAGGATACAGAAGAACAGATTAAGGAAAGAGAAGCAATTATGGCAAAGGCACTTGTTACAGCCTCAGAAGCCCCTCTGTCAATGATGGAGCTTATACTTGAAGCCATGAAGCTTATCAACCGTATATCTGTAATTGGAAGCAGAATTGCAATCAGTGATGCAGGTGTCGGCATAACAATGTGTGAGGCTGCAATGAAGGGTGCTTCGCTTAACGTATTTATCAATACAAAGCTTATGAAGGACAGAGAACTTGCTGAAGATATGAACTTTAAGGCAGATAAGATGCTTGCTGAAGCAGCACAGATTGAAGAAGAAACATTTGGAAGAGTTATGGACGCTGTAAGACCATAGAACAGGATTGCAAAATAAGGAGGAAAATTCCTCTCCTCGCTGGGGGAGACAATGTGCTTAAAAAGCACATGGATTTTGCTTCGCAAAACAAGGAGGAATAATGGAGACACTTAAGGGATTACCGGTTGCTAATGCTATTAATGAGAAGATTATTGAAGAGATGAAGGACTGGAAGGGCGCAATTCCACATCTTGCAATTGTGCGTGTTGGTGAAAGACCAGATGATATGTCATATGAGCGTGGCGCTACCAAGAAGATGGAAAAAGTAGGATTCAGATGTACTTCATATACATTTCCTGCTGATATTGATAATGATACTTTCCAGAAAGAATTTGACAAGATTAATGAAGATGAGGATATTGACGGAATTCTTCTTTTAAGACCTTTGCCAAAGCATCTTGATGAGAAGGCAATTGAGAACAGAATTGCCAGTGTGAAGGATCTGGACGGAATATCACCTATGAATCTTGCAAAGGTATATGCAGGGGATCCGACAGGATATGGTCCATGTACAGCAGAAGCTGTAATTGAGATGTTAGATTATGCAGGAGTTGACTTAAAGGGTAAGAGAGCAGTAGTTATCGGAAGAAGTCTTGTTATCGGTAAGCCGGTTGCGATGATGCTTATGAAGAAGAATGCAACAGTAACAGTGTGTCATACTAAGACAGTTGATATGCCGGGAGTATGTAAGGGTGCTGAGGTGCTTGTTGCGGCAGCAGGCGTTGCAAAGATGGTTGACAAATCATTTGTTGCAGATGGTGCAGTTGTAATTGACGTTGGAATAAATGTTGATGAAGACGGCAATCTGTGTGGTGATGTTGATTTTGAAGATGTTGCAGAGAACGCTTCTGTATGTACACCGGTTCCTGGAGGAGTAGGTTCGGTAACAACATCAGTTCTTGCAAAACATCTGCTTAAGGCAGCTAAGGCAAGAAGAGCATAAAAAAGTCCTTGCTTTATTGTACATAAGAATGTATTATAATTTGCGGTATGAATTGGTAGCACCAATTTATACCGCAAATTTTTATTATGGAGAAATGTTATGAAATTATTGAGACAGTTTCTTATAATACTGGCTATTTCATTTGTCGGAGAAGCACTTAAATATCTGCTTCCGCTGCCGGTTCCAGCCAGTATATATGGAATGGTGATACTTTTTGTTGGACTTCTTACCGGACTTATAAAGCTTAGCTGGGTAAAAGACGCAGGAAAATTTCTTATAGCTGTAATGCCTGTTATGTTCATTCCGGCAGGAGTAGGACTGATGTCTTCATGGGGGGTATTAAAACCTATGCTCGTGCCGGTGCTTGTTGTTACGGTTGTTGCTATAATTACGGTTATGGCGGTTACAGGTCAGGCTTCACAGATAATCATACGTGCTGACAGGAAGAGAGAATTACGCAAAGCACAAAGAAATGAGGTTAATACTAATGAATGATTTTTTCAGAGAATCACTTTTTGCCGGAGTCACATTAAGTCTTTTATCATACTTTATTGGTTCTGTGCTTAAGAAAAAATTCAAGCTTGGAATATTCAATCCACTGCTTATATCAATAATAATAACAATAATAGTACTTGCAGTATCAGGCGTTGATTATGATGTATATAATCAGGGTGCCAGGTATCTTAGCTGGTTTCTTACACCGGCAACTGTATGTCTTGCAATTCCGCTGTATGAGCAGTGGAGTCTTCTTAAGAAGAATTACAAGGCAGTTGTTGTAGGAATAGCATCAGGTGTGCTTACAAGTTTAACAACGGTACTTGTGTTATCTAAAATTATGAATCTGAGTCATGCAGAATATGTTACTCTTCTTCCGAAGTCAATAACTACTGCTATTGGTATGGGAGTTTCTGAGGAACTTGGAGGTTATGTAACAATCACAGTTGCAGTTATTGTTGTAACAGGAGTTCTTGGAAATATATTTGGTGAGCTTATATGTAAAATATTCAGAATAAAAGAACCGATTGCCAAAGGACTTGCGTTAGGATCTGCTGCACATGCGATAGGAACAGCCAAGGCTATGGAAATGGGCGAAGTTGAAGGTGCAATGAGCAGCTTATCAATTGCAGTTGCAGGTATACTTACAGTTGTACTTTCATCAGTATTTGCTGGATTTATGTAAAATTAGGAGGCGTTAAACATGATAATCACAATTGCAAGACAATGTGGATGTATGGGAGACCAGATAGGAAAAGCACTGGCAGAGAAATATTTTATACCATTTTATGATAAGGATGCTGTGTGCAGACTTGCGAAAGAAAAAGGCTTGTATGAGAAGTATCCATATTTTTATGGAGAAATGCCTCTTGATATGATGCTGTATGCTGATACAATGGCAGGTGATGATACAACAGATAATGGAAAAACTCCACGCAAGGCTATGGCTGACATAATCGGTAATGAAAATTGCGTAGTTGTCGGCAGATGCGGAAATAATGCATTCAGACACAGAGAAGATGTTATATCAGTATTTCTCACAGGAAACAAAGAAAAAAGAACAGAACTTATAGAAAAGAAGCACAATGTCAGCCCTAAGAAAGCAGCTAAGATAGTTGAAGATACAGACCTTAGAAGACGTTCATATCACAATTATTATACAGGTGAAGAATGGGGAAATGCAGAATATTACGATATATGCATAGATGTTTCAAAGGTTGGGGAAGATGGTGCACTAAGACTTATAGAAGCCTATATTAATGAGACAGGGGTGTTATAAGCTGAAACAGGATAATATGAATCAGAAGAAAATATCGCAGGAATACAAAAAGGCAATTCAATATATTTATGAACTTATGAAAAGCGGGGAGCTTACAATAGGAAGCAGGCTGCCTACTGAGCGTGCACTTGCAGAAACACTTGGAATAGGACGAAATTCAACAAGAGAAGCTTTAAGTATTATGCATGGAATGGGACTTATAGAACGCCGTCAGGGTTCTGGTAATTATATATCAGAGAATGTCGGTCAGTCTATAAAGCAGACTATATTAATGATGATTGCATTAAAGACTATTACTAAGCGTGAAGTATGCGAATTCCGCCGCATGATGGAAAAGTCAGTGTGTAATGCAGTAATACATACAGGTCTTACGAAAGAACAACAGGAGCGCTTGGAAAGCATGGTTAATCAGATGAGCATGGTAACAGGTGAAAACCTTGTTGATACTGATAAAGCATTTCACGAGGAACTGATTGCAGATACCGGAAACAACCTGTGGATTACACTGATGGAAGCTGTTGTTGAAGTCTACCGCGAATGGATAGATTATGTCATAAAGCATGCAGATGGAATTAAGAAAAAGAAACTTTTAAAGACACATGAAATGATATATGATAGCCTTATAAAGAAGGATATTGAGACACTTAATGCAGCGATTGATGAGCATTACGATATAATTGAGGAGCTGCTGGGATAAAGAAGCCATAACAAGGAGGATATATGAAATACAAAATCGTTGTATTTGATCTGGACGGAACGATACTTAATACATTGGAAGACCTTGCAGATAGTACTAATTATGCACTTTCAGTATTTGACATGCCTGAGAGGACGATTGAAGAAATCAGACATTTTGTTGGTAATGGGATAAGAAAGCTGATGGAAAGAGCAGTACCACAGGGAACACCAGAAAGTATGATAGTTAAGGTGCATGAAACATTTACAGAGCATTATAAGAAGCACTGTGCAGATAAGACAAGACCTTATGATGGAATAAAAGAACTTATTGAGAATATAAGAAATGCCGGTGTGTACACTGCGGTTGTATCTAACAAGGCTGATTATGGAGTGCAGATTTTATGCAAAGATTATTTTCCGGGACTATTTGATTATGCGGTTGGAGAGAGAGAAGGCATAAGAAGAAAACCATATCCGGACAGCGTTAATGAAGTATTAAGACAGTTTGATGTTGACAGAACACAGGCTGTATATGTCGGGGATTCAGAAGTAGATGTCCAGACAGCGGCTAATGCAGGAATGGATGTATGTATGGTTGGCTGGGGATTCAGAGATGAAGAATTCTTAAAGGATAATGGGGCTGAGTTTGTTGTACACAGCCCCGAAGAAGCATGGGAATTCATTAATAAGTAATATACTTATACCACATTATGAAGCAGGGAAGACTGCAATTCACAAAGCTGGGGGTTCTTGGATTTAAGAATCAATTCTACCAGACCTTCGGTGATAAGCATTGCACCGTCCTTGTTGAAATGTGTATTCTCAGAAACAGTTTCTGGCTTGGCGAGTTCTTTTAAGAAATCGTCAGGCCATTTTCCTTTATTGATACCTTTCTTGATAGAGGTATATCTATGTATATTATCATGTCCGATTTTTTCAAAAAGTTCAACTGAATAAGAAAACAGGTCAAGTACAGGAGTGCCGGTTTCTTCGCCAATCTGGCGCATAGCTCTTATATAGCTGAAATTATTACCGCCGTGGCAGCCGGGAGCGTCCATGATTGTTCCGTCATCATTAAAAAATGTTCTTGCAGGCGCAGTAACTAATACAGGAGATGCATCATGCTTTCTTGCCATATCAATAAACTGTTTGATGAACCATTTGTAACTGCCCATAGAAGCGTCTTTTGAGTATGGATAGTAAGTGTCATATGGATAAGACTGGTTTATGGCTAGAACACTGTTAAGAACAGCCTGTTTATCAGTTATCGAATCATCGTTATTAAGTGCCTCAATATATTCAGGTGGTATATAATTCTTAGGCATCTTAACTCCTGCTATAACAGGAAATCGACCTGATTCATCTGGTACGCCAAGCGGAGTCTGGCGGTTAAACATAGATTTGTAATCCTTTGAATCGTCATCATTATGACAAAACTCTATAAAAAGATAGTCTCCGGACTGAATATGTCTGTCAATCTCTTCAAATCTTCCTTCATTAATAAAAAGTCTTGAACTTCTGCCACCCTTGGCATAGTTAAATACATTTACATCAGGCTTAAAGAAGCGTGGCAGAAACTGTCCCCAGCCTGCAATAAATTCTTCTTCAGTATAATTCTGTACAATAGAATCTCCAGCAAGATAAATGTTCATACATACCTCCTTGTTTTGCGAAGCAAAATGCGACTGCCCATGCAGGAGCAGAGGTATTGCCTCCTTGTTTTGCGAAGCAAAATGCTTTCAATAAGTTAATTATAGCCTTAAATGTTTTGACAAACTACATTTGTTTTGCGAATAGACTCATTAAAAACAGATATTTAATGTTTCAGGCGGACAGCATTGCACAGATTAAAGAAAAGGTGTTATAATACAAGGCAAATATAAGCACGAGGAGATTGATATATATGTACGAATTTACAGAAGACTGTATGATACACATTGATAATATTGATGAAGAACATAGAAAACTGTTCCAGATGCTTAATGAAGCATTTGCACTGGTAAAAGAAACAGATAATGCCGCGTCAATTGCGAAGAATCTTATAGATAATCTTAAGGATTATGCGATTACACATTTTGCTCATGAAGAAGAATACATGAAGAGTATTCATGACCCGGAGCTGCCAATACAGCAGAGAGAACACAAAGCATTTGCAGAAAAGATTAATACATTTAAGTTAGATGAATCTTCACCGGAGGCAGCAAGAAATTCTCTTAATGAGCTGCTGCTTTATCTTACCAGATGGCTTTACAGCCACATCTTGAGCAGCGACATGATGATTGGAAAGATGGCGCCAGAAACTAATGTTGATGACGCATTTGCATTTACAGACAAATATATAACAGGAATTGAGCTTGTCGATGAGGAGCATAAGCATCTTTTTGATATTATCAGGGACACTAATGATGTTATACATGCAGAACTTCTTCATGATAAATATGATGAAATTATGAGACTTCTGGCAGAACTTAAGGATTATACAGAGTCGCATTTCAGTGATGAGGAAGAACTGATGAAGAAAATCGGATATCCTGAAATCGAAGCACAGAAAAGGGCACATTCAGCATTTGTAGAAAAGCTTGTAAATATTGATTTCAGGGAGCTTGAGGCAATGGATGATAATCAGGAGGAATATCTTATGGATCTTATAGGATTCCTGCTTGGCTGGCTGTCTAACCATATTCTTGCTTCTGATAAAAAGATTGGTAAATATGTGAAGGAACATTCGATAGAAATTCAATAAAAATCAAATAAAAAGTATTGATATTTATGCTATAAAAGCATATAATACAATTGAGAACAGAAATGTTCTTCTTCGTCATTAATGATGAGTCCTGTGACGGTTCTGACAGGACGGTAAAATAAAAAGTGACCGAGCGATGAGTCCTGTGACGGTTCCGACAGGACGGTAAAATAAAAAGTGACCGAATGATGAAGCTGATTACGAGAGGCTGTATAGTCTCTCGTTTCTTTTTACTCAGTCGAGTGGCTATTTCCAGAGGAGACAATTGAATGAATTTACCACAGAATGATTATCAGATTCTTAGGTTGACGGAACATTTTTATAATGCATATCCTGATCCGCCATATAGAGAAGTATTGAAGAAGAACCAGAGAGCATATAATTGCTTATTATTTCAGACTCATTATGATTTTTTTATATGCATTCCATATAGAACAGAAATACATCATCCATATGCTTTTCATTTTTCAAAAACCAAAAGATCTAAAGCACATAAATCGGGATTGGACTATAGTAAAATAATCATTATAACTAAGACAAATTATTTGGATTCTACAGATGCTATCGTTGATAAAGATGAATATAATGAGACGATGATAAATTTAGAACGGATAAAAAAAGATGCACTTTATTATGTAGAAGAATATATGGAATGTATGAATGGGAAAAGAAAGCTACATAAAAAAATGTTTGATAGAAAATATGGATTTTCAACATTACAATATTTTCATAAAGAGTTAGGGATAGAAGGCTTGAAACAGACATAAATGGATTTATTATGAACATGGCAGTCTGCTTTTCAGATTGATAAAAAGACAATAAAAAGACACGATATACTATAAAAATATTTACAATGGGGGGGTAAAGTGCTATAATCCTCACGATAATTCTATGTAAGAATTGTACAATATGAGAATGAGGAGAGGATTAAAATGCAGACAAGAAAAATAGCATATGCAGTAATGGGAGCATTGATGATTACATCAGTATTAGCAGCTGTCTCTTATACACATCTGACGCTGCCGACGATCGCATAAG
>OWIV01001110.1_pt1 | contig 13504 bp, 9 predicted proteins | sample 1732831 | NCBI WGS metagenome assembly OWIV01 (sample SAMN05065757, study PRJEB22554) | human gut metagenome | biome: ENVO:2100002; feature: ENVO:00000062; material: ENVO:00002003 | host: Homo sapiens | place: USA
CTACACTTATGCGATCGTCGGCAGCGTCAGATGTGTATAAGAGACAGATTTTGTAATTGACTGTGTTCCGATGCACAAACAGCTCCTCTGCCGTATCCTGTACACTACCGTTGTGCTTCATATAACAGTCCAGTACTTCCACCAGATTACTATTATTTAACGCATCATATTCATCCAGCGGCCGGATAGTATCCTGATAATATTCTTCAAAGCAGTCTGTATTTTCTATATTAAACAGCAGACGGTTCACACCCATGGATGCATACGTTCTTGTCGTATCTTCCTCGTTTTCCATTTTTGACAAATCCACAATTTTTCTTGCAATCTGATAGCTTTTTGACAGACGGCGGAAACCCGCTGCGGTACTTCCAACACCAACAAATATAGATTCCGTGTTTTTCAATAACGGTACAATCTGTTCTTTGACAATCTCTGCAAATTCAGCTGCTTTTTCTTCCTTCATGTCACTATATACCATTAAAATTCTGTCATTTTCCGTAAATACAACAACATCATGTTTTTCCTGCTCCATCACGCGCGCCGCTTTCTGTGCAAAACGCTCCAGACGGTCTTTTAAAATTGGTGCATAAAATATTTCTTCCTTTTCATTTTCAAGCCGGTCGCAGATGTCCATCATCACAACCACGTAATTCCACTCAGCGAAGTAGCCTTTCTGCATGAGTGCCGATACGTATAGTTCTTCCTGCTTCGGCGCAAATATAGCATAACGGAATGCTGCCGACAACTGCATTGCGCGCTGCTGGGACTGCGTAATTGTAAAACAGATCATCCGCATCATATCTGCCATATGCACACTCCACGGCACTTCAAAAACCGGAAAATCGTGTGCATTGCCAAAATCAATAACCTCCTGCGGAATTTCAGCCACATAAGGTCCAATGTTTACTACCATTGCACTGGCATGATTTTTATAGACCCGATCCACCAGCGCAAGCAAAGACATTTTTTCACTGACACCGATTCCTGTTGTAAATGCAATTTCCCCACCGGACAAAAAATCGGCAATTTCTGTTGTATCTACCATATGCACCCATTCGACTGCATTGGTCAGACCGTTTTTTCCGGCGACCAGCTTAATATCTGCACAGCCCGCCTGCCGGATGGCTTCTTTTAAAACTACACTCATATCCTGCCCTCCTTTATTTATACAATCGCCATGACTCCTGACAGCAGTAATAAAATGTATGTCATTTTCATAAAAATTTCCTGTGGCAGCTTCTTTACCAGCTTTGTGCCAATCCATGTACCTGCAAAAACAGGAATAATTCCTGCTATTAACAAAAACCACACATGGCTGTTAAAATGTCCCGCCTGGAACTGGATTCCTGTAATGTAACAGCCAATCGTCAACCAGATTAACGCAATAGTTGCCCTGAATTCCTCCTTATCTTTTAATGCCCCCGCCGCATAAATGACAAGCAATGCCCCGCCGGATACAAACATTCCGTGAATAATACCCGCGGCAAAGATGACAAACAACATAAGTACAGCCGGAAGTCTGAACTGTTTTTTCACAAACAGCTTATCCAGCGCAATCACAATAATCATAATGCCGTAAAATGTCAGAAGCTGCTGCATCGGAAATACTTCAAATATTTTCATTCCCACAACCATACCGGCTGCCATCAGCACAAACATCTTAAAAAATTCCTTCCAGTTAATATGCCGGAATCCGGTAATTACAATCATCAGACTGGAAATCTGTGCAATTGCATTGAGCAGTGCCTTTGCTTCGTCCACACCGATTAATTTCATAGTCGGCGGCATGGAAATCAATGTCCCCGCAAAGCCTGTAATTGCCTGTAAAAGATTGGCACCAAATAAAATCAAAAGCACTAAAATTTCGTTTACGCCCATCGCTTTTCCTCCTTACAATGCAAAAAGGAGACAGCTGCTGCAATCTGCAACACGGCTGCCTCCTTTGGCAATTTTTTTATATTTTTATCATCTTCTGCAGGCTTGTGTTTCTGCCCAGCAGGACGACACATCAATTAATGTGTCATAAAGAACATAATCGCAAATAACGCACCGACAACCCATGTGAACGGCTTAATTTCCTTTACTCTGCCTGTAAAAATACAGATAAATACATACGTAATCAGACCGAATGCAATACCGTAGCTGATATTATAGGCAAATGGCATCATCGCGATTGTCATAAATGACGGTACGGCTACTTCCGGCTTATGCCATTCAATATCTGCAACGCCACCCATCATCAATACGCCGACATAAATCAGTGCTGCTGATGTCGCACAAGTCGGAATCAGTACTGCAACCGGGCTTAAAAACATTGCAACGAAGAATAACACCCCTGTTGTAAATGCCGCAAGACCTGTTCTTGCACCTTCTGCAACACCGGCAGAGGATTCTACGAAGGTTGTAACCGTAGAAGTACCGCAGATAGCACCTGTTACTGTTGCAATCGCATCGGATAACATCGCCTTTTCAAAGTTCGGTACTTCGCCTTCTTCTGTGAGCATATTTCCTCTTGAACATGCACCGTAGAGTGTACCAAGTGTATCAAACATATCTACCATACAGAATGCAAGTGCTGTTGTAATCATCAGAATCACTAAATCCGCTGTAGAATGGGTTGCAAGATAAGCGGAAAAATCAAAACCTTCCGTAAATACCTTTAAAAATGCCTGTGAACCCCAGTCACCGAATGCAGTAAACGGATTGAAGTTCATATTTGCCGCAAATCCTTTGTAAAATCCCGGAATGGTGCAGCCAAGGATATAATAAAGACCTGTTCCGCCGAGAATTCCCCATAAAACAGAACCCTTTACTTTTTTGTAAGATAATACGGCAATAATAATCAGCGCCGCAATTGTAACAAGCTTTGGCATAATTTCTGCCCAGGTTGCATTCCCGTTAAACAGGTTAAAGCTTGTCAGGTTGACACAGGTAGAGCTTGAAGAAACAATAATTCCCGCATCCTGTAATCCCAAAAATGCAATAAACAGACCGATACCGGCTGAAATTGCCATTCTGACACACTGTGGGATAGCATCAAATAACATCTTACGGACACCGGTCAGTGTCAGGATGATAAATACTACACCATCTAACAATACAAGAATCAGTGCATTTGCATAAGATAATCCGAATGTAAAGCAGACTGTGTACACAAAAAATGCATTCAGTCCCATACCGGATGCCAATCCTAAAGGAAGATTTGCGAGGAATGCAATTAAAAATGTACCGATAACAGCTGAAATTGCTGTTGCGATATAAATGGCATTATATGATACAACGCCAAGTTCTGAAAACATATTTGCATTAACCATGAGAATATACGCCATCGCCATGAAAGTTGTAATTCCGGCAAGCACTTCTGTTTTCACTGTCGAGCCATGCTCTTTGACCTTAAAAAATTTTTCCATGAGTCTTTCTCCTATTTTTTTCATTTATCCAAACACAGTCTGATTCTGTGCTGAATTCTTTGTATTCCCCAACTCCCTCAGACAGGCATTATAACACACTTTTTTCTTTATATCCACCCCATACCGCGCGAAACTGCATAAATCATATACAAAATATACGCACCAATCATGGCAATGCCCTCTTTCCGCTCTATTTTGTCACCTGTTGCGGCAAAAATATAAATAATAATACTCAGGCCGATTAAAATAACCGTGTCATACAACGACTCCGTTATCACCGGAATCGGATGAATAAAAGCTGACACGCCTAAAATCAGCAGAATATTAAAGATATTGGAACCGATAATATTACCTGCCGCCATACCGTTTTGTCCTTTTTTTGCCGCAACCACAGATGTGACCAGTTCAGGAAGTGATGTTCCCATGGCTACAATCGTAAGCCCCACCAGCGTTTCTGTCATATGACAGGCAAGTGCAATGGTTTTTGCACTGTTTACAACAAGCTGTCCGCCGATAATAATCGCAGCTGCACCACCAAGAATGTACACTGCACACTTCCACGCCGGAAGTTCCGCAATTTCTTCATCCTCCACTTTATTTCTAAGCGCCATCAGAACCGTAAAGGCAAGATACGCAATAAACAGCAGAATCAAAATCACCGCATCCAATCTGCCAATTGTTCCTGAAAGCAGTATACCATCCGCAGTAAAAACCTTCTGCCCTGTAAATACATAATCTGCAATCATGACTGCCAGTATCACGGAAACAATAATTGAAAACGGAAAATCCCGCTTCATAATGCCCCTATCCACTGTCACCGGTGTAATCACGGCGCAGATTGCAAATATCAGCACCAGGTTAAAAATATCTGACCCGATAATGTTACTGATTGCGATTTCATTAGAACCCGCTATTGCTGCCGATACACTGACTGCCAGCTCCGGCGCACTCGTCCCCATTGCTACAATTGTAAGACCGATGACCACACCCGGAACTTTCAACTTCCCCGCAACGGCCGAACTGCCTTCCACAAAAAAGTCTGCCCCTTTTACAAGTGCGGCAAACCCGATTACCAGTAACACCAACTGTATAATAATTGTCATATTTCCCTCTTTTCTTTCAGCCTTTCGTTGACAAATAACCGGAACAGTGCATAACACACCGAACAGATCGGAATAAAGGTCAGTATTCCCACGATACCAAACAAACTTCCGCCGACTGTTACTGCCATTAATACCCACATTCCCGGCAGTCCCACTGAGCTGCCGACTACATGCGGATATATGAGATTTCCTTCAATCTGCTGTAAAACGAAAAACATAATCACAAATATCACTGCCTTAACCGGATTTACCAGCCCTATCAGTATAATTCCCACAACACAACCGATAAAAGCACCTACAATCGGTATCAGCGCTGTAATGGCAATAACAATGCCGATTAACAGCGCATACGGGAGACGGATAACCAGCATGGTTACACAGAACATCGTTCCAAGAATACACGCTTCCAGACACTGTCCTGACAAAAAGCTTGCAAATGTCGTATTGGCAAGCCGTACCACACGAAGTACTTTTTGGGCTGTTTTTTCTTTTGTAAATGCATACAGAATTTTCTTCGTCTGCCTTGCAAGTGTTTCTTTCTGAAACAAAACATAAATAGAAAAAATAAATCCAATAAAGAAATTCGTCACACCCGATACAATACTTGTCACTGCACCGATTCCGCCGCTGATAATTCCCTTTGTACCGGCAGTTACAAAATCCATTGCTGATTTTAACAGCGATTCCCAGTCAATCTGCACCGAAGCCAGCTGCTGTTCAATCTGCGGATAGGCTTTGGCCTGCTCCATCAAAAACTGCTGCACATTTTGAAACTGTCCCGGAATCAGCTTTACAATATCTGCAATTGTAGATACCAGCTGCGGAATCACAATAACCATAGCTGCTGCCAGAATTACAATAATTGCCAGTAATGTCAGGACATATGCACATGTTCTTCTAAGTGCCGCAAATTTTTCAGTCTGATACTGTTCTTTCTGAAAAAGATGCCGTTCAATCTGCTTCATTGGCACATTCATAATAAATGCAATGACCCCGCCGATTAAAAAAGGCATAAACAGTGTCAGAATCTTTGACATCACTGAAAAAATCAGCTGTAAATTCTGTAATGCCCAATATAGAATAATCAGCACTGCTCCAATTGTAATATACTTTTTAACTTCCTCGTTTTTTAAATTCCGATTCATTCTTTCCTCCTTTTTCTGCCTGCAATAAAGAAAAACGAGACTTTATTGCAACACAATCGTTACAACAAAAGTCTCGCTTCCTACAACGTGCTCCGGAGAAATCTATTTTCCCGTACTGACGAAATCACGTTACATATACTGCCCGTATATGCAAGCTACTCCCTTTTATCTGTAAACATCATAACATAAAGAAAATCCGGCAGTCAACCTTAAATTTTTTAAGCCAGTGTGCTATACTGTGTATACATGCATTATTACAGAAGGAGTGATTTTGTGAATCCAACAGCTGAAAACGATTTTTCAACCGGAAGCATTCCCGCACACATGCTGCGTCTTGCGCTTCCTATGACACTGGCACAGTTAATCAATGTCTTATACAATATTATTGACCGTATTTTTATCGGAAGAATCCCCTTTGATTCTACCAATGCGCTCACCGGTCTCGGGGTTGCCTTTCCAATCTGTACGATTACCATTGCTTTTGCCAACCTTGTCGGCATGGGCGGCGCACCGCTTTTTTCCATTGAACGCGGGAAACGAAATGATGCCGAAGCCGAAAAAATCCTCGGTAACAGCTTTGTCCTTTTACTGTTGTTCGGCCTGTTTATTACAATAACGGGGCTGCTTTTGAAACGTCCGCTTTTATATCTGCTCGGCGCAAGCGAAGCCACCTTCCGTTATGCCGATTCATACATTACCATCTACCTGTGCGGTTCTGTTTTTGTAATGTTAAGCCTTGGCTTAAATTCATTTATTAATGCGCAGGGCTTTGCAAAAACCGGCATGCTGACCGTTTCCATTGGTGCGGTCTGCAACCTGCTGTTAGACCCTGTTTTTATCTTTTTACTGGGACTGGGTGTACAGGGTGCAGCTCTTGCAACTGTTATCTCACAGTTTATTGCCGCCTTGTGGACATTCACTTTTCTGACCGGGAAAAAGACGATGATACGGCTCTCTCCAAAACAATTTGCATTGGACAGAAAACGTGTCTGCAAAATCCTTGCACTGGGGCTTTCCGGTTTTACCATGTCCATAACCAACAGTGCCGTCCAGATGGCGGGCAATGCCAGCCTGTCCATACACGGCGGGGACTTATACATCGCCGCCATGACCGTTATTAACTCCGTGCGCGAAGTGATTCAAATGCCGGTCAGCGGTATTTCCAACAGTGCCCAGCCGATTCTCAGCTTTAACTACGGTGCTGATAAAAACAGCCGGGTAAAGCAGACCATCCGCTATATGTCTGTGGCTTTGCTTATCTATACCGTAGCGGCATGGATTTTAACCATGATTTTTGCCAGACAATTTATCCTGCTTTTTGATTCGACACCGGAACTGCTCTCACTGGGTGCCTCCTGTATGCACATTTACTTTTTCGGATTTTTTATGATGTCCTTTCAATTTGCGGGGCAATCCGTTTTTACGGCACTTGGCAGATCCAAAAATGCCATTTTCTTTTCGCTTTTAAGAAAGGTAATTATTGTGATTCCGTTAATCTATCTGCTTCCGCTCACGCCACTTGGTGTAAACGGCGTATTCTGGGCAGAACCGGTTTCCAATTTTTTCGGCGGAGCCGCCTGCTTTATCACTATGTATTTTACGGTTTATAAGAAGCTGTAAAATACACAGCTGTTCTTAGTTGTCCGCAACAATCCTGGCATGGCTTCCGCCGTCCGGTGTCTTGGTAACAACAATCTGCCGACCGATACGCTCCTTTAATTCGCCGACGTGGGAGATAATTCCCACAAGGCGGTTGCTCTCCGATAACCGCAGTAAAACATCAATCGCCTGTTCCAGTGAATTTTCATCCAATGAGCCAAACCCTTCATCAATAAACATTGTATCAATCTGGATACCACCCGTCTGCGACTGGATTTCATCGGATAATCCCAGTGCCATTGCAAGAGATGCCTTAAAGGACTCTCCACCCGATAAGGACTTGACACTACGGATACTGCCGTTATAGTGGTCAATCACGTTTAATTCCAGTCCGCTCTGCACTCTTAGATTATCTGCCGTCTTTGCGCGCACCAGTTCAAACTGTCCCGATGTCATCTGCATAAAGCGGGTATTGGCCCGGATAATAATACGGTCAAAAAATGCTGTCTGAACATATGTTTCAAGCATAATTCTGTCCTGACCGCTCAACGCACCGTTTGCCGTATTGCTGAGTGCCCGTACCCACTGATACTGCTTTTCTTTTTCGCTGCTCTTTGCCGCAATCTTTTTTACTGCACCTGCCGCCCGCTCATTGACCGCAATCCGCAAATCCAGTTCCTTCTTTTCGTTCTGATACTGCTTCTGACAGACTTCCTTTTCCTGCCGCAGGGTCAGTAATTCCCCGTACTTTTTCCCACTCTCATTACTTTCATTGTTTTCTTTATCTTCTTCACCGCTTTTTAGCTGTGTGGTTAAATCAAGCACCCTTCTCTGCTCTGCTTCGAGCTTGATTTTACAATCCTGATACTGCTGCCCTGCCTGCTTTGCCCGCTGTTGTATTTCCTCTTTCTGCCGGACTTTCTGCGCAATGCTTTGTCTTGCCGCTTCTGCATTTTCAAACTTTAAAGTTTGTTTTAATTCATCCGCCTGCTTTTTTAAAGCTTCACCTTCTGTCTTTAATACAGAAATACGACTGGTACACTCTGCCACCTCTTCTTCCAGTTCTTTCTGGCGCTTTTCACACTCCGGTAACTGCCCGGAAATCTTCTGCTCTAATGCGACATCGGCTTCCAGTCTGGCTTTCTGCACCATCAGCTGCTGCTTCTCATCTGCCAGTGCTTCTGCTGCCTGCTGTGTCCGGTAACTCACCTGCTTTATCACGTCAATCATCTGTTCCTGTGATGCTTCTTCCGAATCTGATAAATGCGATAAATCTGATACATTTGACATATCTTGTACCCCGGCAACGATCGTTGGATGTGTATCACTTATCAATGCCGCATACTGCGCAAGCATTTCTTTATATGCGCTCTGTACCCGTCCTTTTGCAAGTCCTGCCTCTGAACTGAGTTCAGAACGTATTTTCGTCTTTTTGTCATAATCGTCTTTTTGACTTTTTAACTGCTGTTGTGTCGGCGCATTTTCATGAAGCACTGCTTTCTTTGGGTGGTGCAGTGAACCGCATACCGGGCAGGCTTCGTCTTCACGCAGGTTCTGTGCCAGTATGCCCGCCTGCTCGTCAAAATAACGTTTTTCCATTTCCTCATAAATGCTTCCCGCCTGTGCCAATTGCTCTGCCGCCATAATATACCGCTTCTGTATGCGGTACATTTCATTGACAAGATTTTTATTCTGTACAACCTTTTCCTGTAAGACTTCTGTTTTCCGACACTGCTGTTCATTTACGGCAATCTGTGCCGCTGTCCGCTCAAATGCCGCACCGCTGTCCTTTAATCCGCCAAGCTGCTGTTGATACTGCTCTCTTTGCAGTTTCGTTTTCTGTGCTTCCTGCCTGCTTTTTTCCAGTAACTGTTCTTCCTTTTCAAGCTGCTGTTTTTTCTGTCCGGTTTCATTCAAAATAAATTCCAGCTTTTCATAGCCCGGAAGTGCGAGCTGCTCCGCTTCAATTTGTGCAGTCAGGGTGTTGTTGTTTTCCTGCAGTTTTTCTGCCTGTTCGTATTCTATCTTTAACCGGCTTGCAAGCGTACCCAGTTCTGCCGTCTTCTGCTTTGCCTCTTCAAGTGCTTTTTCTACTACTTCCCGCTGCTGCTGTTTTCCAAGTGCTCTGTCAAGCTGTGCCATTTCCGCCGACAGGTCATCTGATTTTTGGACAACGGATTCCTGTATCTTTATATCTTCTGCCATAATATTTGCAATCAGTTCCAGACAGTAATCCGTATCCAGTATAACTTCTTCTTTTTGCAGATTTTCCAAAGAATCGGCATAAGCACTTTCTTTTTTACAGCGCACTTCTGCCAGATACTGCCGGATACTTTTTTCATCGTCTTTAATCGCGTTATAAAGTGTTCCGGCTTCCTTTTTTAACTGTTCCTGCAGCTGCAGATACGGTCTGGTATTAAATATTTCACGGAAAATCGCAGCGCGCTCCTTCGTTCCCGACAATAACAGCTTTAAAAAATCCCCCTGTGGAATCATCGCAATCTGCGTAAACTGCTCTTTGCGGATACCGAGCAGTTCTGTCATTTTCTCATTTACCGCACTGATCCCGCTGATAACACCGCCGTCCGGCATTGTAAGCTCTGCTTTGGCGGTTTCCTTCGTTTCTTTTCCCGCACCGCGTTTTGACGGACGCATATATTCAGGATTTCTGCAAATCACATACGTCTTTCCTTTTAATAAAAATGTCAGTTCGACGAATGTCGGTGTCGCGGCATCGGCATATTTACTGCGAAGCATTTCCGTCGTTCTGCTACCGCCGCTTGCTTCTCCGTAGAGAGCATACGTAATGGCATCAAACAGTGTCGTCTTTCCTGCGCCGGTATCCCCGGTAATCAGATAAATGCCGCCGGTTCCAAGCTGTGTCATATCCAGTTGTGTTTTTTCGCTGTACGGTCCAAATGCGGACAGAATTAATTTTAACGGTCTCATACTACTCCTTATTCCTAAGCAACTTGTTGCGAAGATGCGATGAGAAATTCGCGCAGGCGATTTCTCATCTGCCATTATAGATGTTTGCTTTCGTCCGGAAGCAAACATCCGTGTGAAAAATCAGCACATCCGTGTGATTTTTCACACTGCTCCCTATTTCCAAATAGATTCTATCAGCCCGCCGACAAACTGTTTTTGTTCTTCACTCATCGGTTTGTGGTTCTGCTGTTCATAAAAATCTTCAAACAGTTCCAGCGGTGTGCGTTGCACCACCGCTTCACCAATCTCTAAGCTGCCACTGTTACGTGTTCTTATATTATCATAATCAAGACGCATAATATTCGGATAGATACTGCGCAGTCTGCTGATGGCATCCGGAATATCTTCCTCATCCGTCAGTGTAATATGCAGATAATCATTGACTGCCGTATTCATATAATTTTTTCTAAACGTCAGTTCTTCATAACTTCCCTTAATTTCCCTCATATCATGAAGCGGTGTCACCGGCACGGTGTGAATCTGTGGATTTTTTCCTTTTTCTTTTAATTCAACAACTGTAATGCTCTTAATATGATTCACCTCAGAAAATGAATATTTAAGCAGTGTCCCGCAGTAGCGCACACTTTCCCTGCTACAGTGCTGTGCATTGTGAATATGTCCCAGTGCCACATAATCAAACGGTTCAAACACCGATGCATCCACATTATCCAGCCCTCCGACAGATACTTCTTCCGAATCACATCTGCCAGCCCCTGTTACAAACTGGTGTGCCACCAGTACATTTCTTTTAGACGTATCAACCGGCGTATGCTCAATTACCGTCTGTACAGTCTTTGTATAGTCCGTTAAATCTTCTTCATAAAACCGTCGCACCGTAGACGGCTTGATAAATGGAAGCAGATAGACACACACTTCTCCCGCATCGTCCCAAAGTGATACTTTCTCCATGTTTCCCTCAAATACCGGCGCAATATGAATCCCCTCCGCCGTAAACAGACTGCTTCCAAATGAGAGCCGCTCGGCGCTGTCGTGATTGCCGCTGATGATAAAAACTTCCTTTTTCATCTGCGAAAGACGCGTAAGAAATGTATCAAACAGCACAACTGCTTCTGCGGGCGGCACCGGCTTGTCATAAATATCCCCGGCAATCAGCACCGCATCCGCCGCCTCATTCTGTACGGTGTCCAACACCTGCTGTAAAATATATTTTTGTTCTTCCAGCATTGAAAATTCGTTGACACGCTTTCCCAGATGCAGATCCGAAATATGTATAAACTTCATGTCACTCCCCATTTTTATAAAACTTCATTGCAAATATAAATTTAATTAATTTAGTATCAGTATAACACAAACATATGTTTTGTCAAGTATCTTCATCTCATTCTTACGACGCAGTTTTCTTCTTATGCAAAAAAGAGTGCCCGTTTTCACAGACACCCTTTCCTATTCCTTTACATTGTCAAATCCCAATGTGACAATCTTATTCTTCGTCCTCGTCTTCTTCACCTTCATGAATATCTGCCTTTGGCTTGTCCAGACCTTCAATAACGATGTGGTTCTTTTCGGCATAATCCCAAAGTGCCGCATGAACTGCTTCTTCTGCAAGTAAAGAGCAGTGTACCTTTACCGGCGGCAGTCCGTCTAATGCATCCATAACTGCTTTGTTCGTTACCTGTAAGGCTTCATAAATGGTCTTGCCCTTTACCATTTCCGTTGCCATACTGCTGGTTGCGACCGCAGCGCCGCAGCCAAAAGTCTTAAACTTACAGTCCTTGATAATCTTTGTATCTTCGTCAATATCCAGATAAATACGCATGATGTCGCCGCACTTTGCATTACCGACTGTACCGACACCGCTTGCATTTTCGATTTCTCCGACATTTCTTGGGTTATTAAAATGGTCCATTACCTTTTCGCTATACATACTTCACTTCTTTCCTTTCCGTATTTTACTATGCGTTTTTCTTTTCTTCTTTTACAAAATCTTCATATAACGGTGACATGCTTCTTAAACGCTCTACAATCTTTTCAAGCTCGGATACAACAAATTCCGCATCGTCCTTTGTCGTTGCTTCTGAAAGTGTCAGTCTTAATGAACCGTGTGCAATTTCATGCGGCAGACCGATTGCAAGAAGCACATGGGACGGGTCGAGCGAACCGGATGTGCAGGCTGAACCGCTTGAACCGCAGATGCCCTTCTGATCTAATAAAATCAGTAAGGATTCACCTTCGATAAAACGGAAGCAGAAATTAACGTTATTCGGAAGACGGTTTGTTCTGTGTCCGTTTAACTTTGCATATGGTACTCTTTTTTCAATCTGTTCAATAAAATAATCTCTGACAGCAGTTTCTTTTTCAATGCGCTTGTCCATTTCTTCCTGTGCCAGTCTGGCTGCTTCTGCCATACCGACAACGCCCGGTACATTCGTTGTTCCGGCACGTCTTCCACGCTCCTGTGCACCGCCGTGTACAAACGGTCCGATTTTAATGCCGCTTCTGATATAAAGGAACCCTACACCCTTTGGCCCGTTAAACTTGTGTCCGCTGGCGCTTAATAAATCAATATTCATTTCATCGACATTCATCGGAATATGTGCAAATGCCTGGACGGCATCGGTGTGGAATAAAATACCGTGCTTCTTTGCAACAGCACCGATTTGGGCAATCGGTTCAATTGTTCCGATTTCATTGTTGGCTGTCATAATGCTGATTAAAATGGTATCCGGGCGGATTGCCTTTTCCACTGCTTCCGGTGATACAACACCGTCTGCATCTACGTCTAAGTAAGTCACTTCATAGCCGTGCTTTTCCAGATACTCACAGGTATGCAGCACTGCGTGATGTTCAATCTTCGAAGTGATAATGTGCTTACCCTTTTCCTGTAATGCTTCTGCAATACCTTTAATTGCCCAGTTGTCGGATTCACTTCCGCCTGCTGTAAAGTAAATTTCCTTTGCCTTTGCACCAAGAACGGCAGCAATCTGTTCTCTTGCCTTTTCTACGGCTTCCTTGGTATCTCCCGCAAAACTGTATACTGCGGATGGGTTACTGTAATTCTCTATAAAAAAAGGTTTCATTTTTTCAAAAACCTCAGGTCTTACTGCTGTTGTTGCTGCATTATCAAGATAAATCAACTGACTCATTTTCATTCTCCTTTATATTTCATACGGCAGCAGCCGCTTTGCAGTTTCACCGGAAGTCCGGTACCTGCAGAACCGGGATTTATATTTTATTTCATAGTAATCCCGTATCTGTCTCTTATACACATCTCCGAGCCCACGAGACTACGCTGCATCTC
>OWIV01001115.1_pt1 | contig 13478 bp, 9 predicted proteins | sample 1732831 | NCBI WGS metagenome assembly OWIV01 (sample SAMN05065757, study PRJEB22554) | human gut metagenome | biome: ENVO:2100002; feature: ENVO:00000062; material: ENVO:00002003 | host: Homo sapiens | place: USA
TTATGCGATCGTCGGCAGCGTCAGATGTGTATAAGAGACAGCAGATACATGATTTAACAATGAAAATCCGCATGTTTGATGTCGAAAATGCAACATTTCTGTAAGTTATGTTGCAAAAAAATCATGGATGGAATTACAAAAAACGTAAGTGTGCAGGGAGGTAACAGATTGCTCAAACTTTCATTAAAACAGGGTGAATATTTAAACATTGGCGATAATATCCGCGTGGTATACGCAGGAGGCGCCGGAAATCATATACGGCTTCTGGTGGATGCACCGAGAGATGTCAATATTGCCCGGAATAAAACAGAAACAAACCCGGAGCGCAGGAAAGATACCTATTATGCTGAGCCGGGAATTTCCAGAGAAGCACAGGCGGAGATTAAAAAGATTTTATGGAATGAACGCATGAAAGCAGAGGCAAAAAGAGATGCAGAAAAGATGAAAGAGTAGTTTTTGCATCACACAATCATCTGGTAATAGACAGGGCAAAACCCGGGACGCCCTGTTTGTTATAAATAAGCCCGGGGAACGGATTCCCCGGAGAAAAAACATAATAGCTCATCAAAAAGATGAGACAAGGAGGATTATATTATGGTAGTACAACACAACATGCAGGCAATGAATGCCAACAGAATGTTAAACATCACAACAGGAGCACAGAGCAAATCCACAGAGAAATTATCTTCTGGTTACAGAATCAACCGTGCAGCAGATGATGCAGCAGGATTAACAATTTCTGAAAAAATGAGAAAACAGATCCGTGGTCTTGATCAGGCTTCCACAAACGCTCAGGACGGCGTATCTTCTGTACAGACAGCCGAGGGTGCTTTGACAGAAGTTCACTCCATGTTACAGAGAATGAACGAGTTAGCAGTTCAGGCAGCTAACGGAACAAACTCTAAAGAGTCTGACCGTCAGGCAATCCAGGATGAGATTGACCAGTTGACAACTGAGATCGACCGTGTAGCAGAGACAACAAAGTTCAATGAGATTTACTTATTAAAAGGTGATTCCAACGGCGGCACAAAAAATGTGTTTATGAAAGGTCATGATGCAGGCTTAAAGGGAACATTAACAGACAGTGCAAAATCTGCAACTTTTGTTATGGATGACCTGAAAGCAGGAGATAAGGTTACAATTGCTGGTAAAGAGTATTCGATTGGTTCCACAGAGGCAGATGTCAAGAAACTCATTGTTGATCCGGGTGCTGGTAAATCATCAACAGTTAAAATTGATGGAACAGAGTATAAACTTAATCATACAGGTGGTAATTTAGAAATCCTAAAAGATGGAAATAAAGTAACAAAAGCAGATGTAGGTATTACCACAGGTACTACTACAGATCCTGCGAGTTTAGATGAATTTAAGGGATTAGTGAAAGCTGGTTCAGTAGTAGAGGTAGACGGGAAAAAATATACGGTTATGACGGATGCGAATACTGATAACATTGATGATGATGACAGTTCCGTAATTACCAAAGATAAAGCAGAAGAAAAAATTCAAGCCGAATTAACCGCAGCAAATAATATTGGAACAGTTGATGAGGCAGCAACAGTAGCAAAAACAGCAGCAAATGGAAAAACAACATATACTATTACAAAAGGTTACGCAACTGTAGCTGATACTTTATCCTTCAACTTACATGTCGGAGCTGACGCTGATATGACAAATAAGATTACAGTTGACATTGATACAATGAATTCTGCAAATCTTGGAATCAAAGGCTTGAATGTAACAGACGCTACCGGAACAGCTGCTACTTATGCAGTAGATGCAATTTCTGATGCTATCGCAAAGGTTTCTTCTCAGAGATCTGCTCTTGGTGCTGTACAGAACAGATTAGAGCATACGATCGACAACTTAGACAACATTGTTGAGAACACAACAACTGCTGAATCCCGTATCCGTGATACAGATATGGCAGAAGAGATGGTTGAGTACAGCAAGAACAACATTCTTGCACAGGCAGGTCAGTCTATGCTTGCACAGGCTAATCAGTCTACACAGGGTGTACTCTCTCTGTTACAGTAATTTGTGTAAAATGCATCAAAAAAGAAGCCCGCAGTTTTGTGGGCTTCTTTTACTAAGCTATTGCTGGAGCTTTTTCAATTCATCAATTGATAGACCAGTAGCACGAGAAATATTCTCTAAAGACAGCAGATTAAGCTCCAATAGATGACGTGCAGTATTAAGGACACCCTTTTGAATACCAGCCTCATACTCCGCTTTCCGAAGTTTCTTCTCTTCTTCTTCCTTGTCATATTCAAATATACTCATACTGATAACCTCCGCGCGGTTCTTTCGAAGAAAATCCGCAAGAATATTTTCTTTGATACATTCATCAACAGCGCATTCCACTGCCTCGTTCAGAGACATGTCGGCTGTGTATTTTCGCACCTTTGCAACATATTGTGCATATTCCCTTAATGTTTTGCAATGTTCCATAAGAAGGGCATTGTGCCCCTCGTTGATATTTAAGACAGTTACGATCAGTTCCAGTTTTGGCTCACCCGACAGATGTTCAAAAGCAGAGGAAAGTCTGTGCTCAAAAACATCGCAAACTGGATCAGAACCATTATAAAACTCAATAAAATTAGGAGTAGGTATCTTTTGCAGGCTGGATGAGTATAAAGATTTTTGATCCAGCATTTTTTGATATTCACTGCTAATGTAAAATAAATCACGAAGTGGCATATTTGGATTGTAAGTCGACTGATGTTCGTACAGGTATAAATTCGTGTCAATGATAAATGCCAGATCGTTTTTCATTCCCATATAGATAGCGTTTTCCAAAGTAACAATCTCTAAATCATCCGGATTCGTATAGTCTCTGCTGTTTACTGCATTGTAAAGCGAGAGCAGATTCTTTTTGTCTGAAAATAACATCCGGAAAACAGTATCTTTGTAGTTGCGATTTGCAGAAACTGCTCCTGCTGTAGTTGATTTGTAACGATCTTGTGGTCGCATTGCCATAGGCTTTCCTCCTTATCACGGTGGACGGCAGATGCACATAAATGCATCGTGCCTCCGGCAGGAGAATAGAGCATTGTAAAAATAGTTTTCATCCGTTTCCTGCTTTTAAATTGGTTAATGGGTAATAAAAGCATAGATACGAAATGAATGACACCGATTGTTTTTGATAATCGAGTGCTTCCTAGAATACAGATGGCTCATCAGCCACAAAGATTTTGTAAAATATGCTTTGGGATATTGTATCATACCAACATCAGAAAATGCAATGGAGAAAATAGTAAAATTTTAAATATTATGAGTACTAAAAAAATGAATAAAAGCATTCATTCAAATCTCCGCAACAGTAGCCCAAACAAAAGAATCATGCTACAATGAACAAAGGAAGATAAAAACAGCAGAAATGCCATAGAATAACGAAGGAGATCATCAGACATGAACATAAATATTTTATATGAGGATGAGGAGGTTATTGTCTGCGAAAAACCGGCGGGGGTTGCGGCGCAGACAAGACGGTTAGGACAGGCGGACATGGAAAGCCTTCTGAAAAATTACCGGGCAGGAAAGGGAGAACAGCCGTATATCGGGGTGGTACACAGGCTGGATCAGCCGGTGCGCGGAGTGATGGTTTTTGCCAAAACAAAAGAAGCTGCGGCGGATTTAAGCCGTCAGGTGCAGACAAAAATGGCAGATAAATTTTATTATGCGGTGACAGACGGTGTGCCGGAACAGAAAAAAGGTACATTGGAGGATTACCTGCTCCGGGATGGAAAAACAAACACTTCAAAAGTGGTATCTAAAAGTACGGAGGGCGCAAAGTCAGCAAGGCTGGACTATGAAGTGACCGCACAGAATAAAACGAACGCCATTCTCCGGATCCGGTTAGACACCGGAAGGCATCATCAGATCCGGGTACAGTTAGCAAATGCAGGAATCCCGATCGTAGGGGATACGAAGTATAATTTTAAAGAGACAATGACACGGAGTGGAAACGGTCTTTTACTCTGCTCTTATAAAATCGGATTTAAACATCCAAAGACACATAAAAAAATGGAGTTCGAAATCAGGAATCCATTTCTCATCTGAGACAGAAACGCAGGAGTTACAAATAACTTCTGCGTTTTTGCTATAAAAATAGTTACTGTTCACTCAGCAGTAAAACACTTGCTGTTTTGCTGCGTAAGAAAGTGATTCAGGAGTGAGCAGACTCCTTTTGTGAAGCAAAAACTGAAATGAGTCAGCGAATCGTTACTGGAACGAAGTATGAGTGAACAGTAACGAAAAATAGAATAAAATCACGAAAAATGTCGAAAATAGAGTGGTAAAATAAGCATAATGTGCTAAAATACAAATAGGATTTAAAATTGGGTTCATAAAATAAAAAAGATGTAGTAGGAGGTATGGGTATGAACAATATTAAGGTGAGAACAAAATTAGTCATTGTAATGGTGATTGCACTGATCGCACTGGCACTATGCGCCGTCATTTCCAACACAAGTCTGTCAGGACTTGGAAATAATGCGTTAGACATTATCGAGAATGATATGCGTTCCTCGTATGATGAACAGATCAAGGCACAGGTAGATAATGTAATATCTCTTTGCCAGAGCATTTACAACCGGTATGAAAAAGGTGAATATACCTTAGACGAGGCAGAAAAACTTGCAGCAGACCAGATTCGTGATCTGCGTTACGGCAATAATGGATATTTCTGGGTAGATACCTATGATGGAACAAACGTAGTCCTTCTCGGCAATGACACAGAGGGAACAAATCGTATGGATGCAGTGGACACCAATGGATTTGCGTATATGCAGGCAATCATCAGTGCAGGAAGGCAGGAAAACGGCGGTTTTACGGATTATGTATTCCCGAGAGAGGGTGAGACGGAACCATCTCCAAAACGTGCTTACAGCAAGGCATTTGAACCATTTGGCTGGGTACTTGGAACTGGAAACTACACGGACGATATTGATGAGGACGTATTGGGTGTGAAAAATGAATTTTCTTCCTATGAATCCAACAGCAGAATGGCGATCATCGGAATCGCTGTTGTCATGGAAGTAATCTTAATTTTAGTCCTGACACTGATCACAGCCAGCATTGTGAAGCCATTGAAAAAGAGTCTTACCCATATTGACGAGATAGCGCAGGGCGATTTTTCAAAAGAATTTGAACAGGATCTGTTAAAGAGAAAAGATGATTTTGGACAACTGGCAGATTCACTTGAGAAAATGCGCTCTGAGATGAAGGAACTGATTGGAGAGGTAAAATCAGAAGCATTAGAGATCACCGGCATGGTGCAGGAGATTGATACAAGTATTCGGGCATTAGATGATCAGATTGAAAATGTATCTGCGACAACGGAGGAGCTTGCGGCAGGTATGGAGGAGACAGCGGCATCTTCGGAAGAGATGAATGCAATGTCACATGAGATTGAGAGCGCTGCGAAGAGTATTGCAGAGAGATCTCAGGATGGCGCTAACGAGGCAGATGAGATCAGGGAACGTGCTGTGAAAATCAAAAAAGATACAGACGAAAATGACAGACGTACCAGATCGATTCATGAGGAGATTAATGAGAGCCTGACAAAAGCACTCGAAGATATTAAGGTTGTGGATCAGATCAATGTTCTTGCCAAATCAATCATGGATATTACCGGACAGACGAACCTTCTGGCTTTGAATGCATCCATTGAGGCTGCCAGGGCGGGAGAGGCAGGAAAAGGATTTGCGGTTGTTGCAGATGAGATCCGTGTATTGGCAGAGCAGTCAAAAGCCGCAGTTGCCCATATTCAGGAAGTGACTGGCAATGTGACCGCAGCCGTTGAGAATCTTGCAAATGATGCAGAGAGGCTGCTGGAGTTTGTCGGAAATGATGTTGTGGAGAGTCTTGGAGGATTTGCAGAAATGGCAAATTCCTATAACAGTGATGCTGCCAATGTAGATTCTCTTGTAACGGACTTCTCGGCATCATCGGAGCAGCTGCTCGCATCCATTAACGGAGTGATGGATGCTATCTCCGATGTCAGCAAGACTGCGACAGAGGGAGCTACCGGAACAACGGATATTGCTGAAAAAGTAGGAAACGTTGTGCAGGAGGCAGAGGCAATTAAACAGAAGGCAGAGACAACCTATCATTCTGCTGAAAAACTACAGAAAAATGTGGAACGTTTTATTGTATAACCGGTAATGGATATAGAATGTGACAAAACAGCAAGCGTTTTTTTGGAGCAAAAGGGGATCGTATGATAGAAAAGTATTATAATGGGGTTATCGAACAGGTCGCAGGAGGAATCGGAAATGTAGAACATAACAGTATCCTTGTGCGGTATAGCAATGATTTTTCTATATGGGATTTAGAGAGTGTCAATCATTATAAGGACCAGACAGATATCTTTTTTACCTGTCATGAGTTTTCTTATAACAAGATCGCAGAGGCTTATGAACCATATCTGGGACTGATCCGGCAGATGTTCCATAAGTATTGCAGCGGCACATTGGAAGAGTTTATGGAAGAATGTGATGTCTACAAGCTTCAGAGACCTGTGTTTGAAAGTTATTTTGAAAAGGGATTTTGCGAGAGAACGGAACAGATCCTGATCGATGAGGTAGAGTATGAGCAGGAACGTATGCGCAATTCGATCGTGACGATGCTTCAGAAATTATCAGAGATCCGTCCGGTCGTCATTGTGTTGAACCGTTTCCAGCTTGCTTCGAAAAGCACCATGCAGCTTTCCAACAGCCTGCTTCAGGTGAAGAATAAAAATATCGGCATTGTCTTGGGAGTCAATGATGTGCAGTCGATTCCGGAATTTGCACATGAAGAGTGGGATGCGATCTGTGAGAGTATGGATGACCGGAACATGGTGTACCATATCGGAAATGCAGGCAGGAACATGGAACCGGATGTCATGGACTATTACTCTGATTATGAGAGTGACGATGGCTATCGGAAACTGAATAATCTGGTATACTTTCTGGATTTTGATCAGGCAGACCATCATCTGAGCAAGATTGAGCGCCGGATCAAGTTTGATAACTTTACGATTTCTGAGAAAAAGCATTATCAGCTTTTGCTGTTACAGATTATGGTGTCGGTGTTGCAAAGAGATATTGCGAAGGCTCTGGAATCCTGCGAAGATCTGGAAAAACTGCAGGATCAGGAGAAAGAGGGAGCATTTTATTATAATTTCTGGATGGCAACTTCTTACATGTATCTTGGAAAGTTAGAGGAAGCCATGATTTATGTACAGAAGGCAAAGGAGTGCGGAGAAGCGCTGGGGGATGATTTTTTAGTGTTCCGTGCAGAACTTTTAAAAGCGCAGAACCAGATGTCCGGCTGGTGCAATATTTTCTTCTGTGCCCAGGATATTGAGATCAGCGATAAACTGATCGAGAAGCTGAATGCGTACCATTACAAAAATCATCTGGCGCATATTTATATTTATGCATACGACAATAAACCGGAGATCGTGGCAAAAGCGTACCGGTCGGAAGCATTTCTGATTTATTTTTCCAAGGGCGTTGCGCTTGCAAAAGAGATTGGCAATGAGCAGCTTATCAGCATTGCATATCGGAAAAATATCATGATAGCATCCACAAATGGCGAGTACGAAGTTTCCCTGTTATATTCGATCCGTACCTATGAGGCGATGAAAGATGTTGACAGCGTGGAGGGCGGAAGGATCTATTCCGGTATTGCGTATAATTTATGTGCAATGGGAGAAAATGAGAGAGCCCAGAGCTATTACAACAAGGCAATTAAGATATTATGTAAACTGAGAAAGCCGGAGGATATTGCAGAAGTACATTATAATATGTCATTGAACTGCGTTATGCTGGGGCAGTATGACAAGGCGCAGGAATACCTGACACAGTGTATGAAAGCGATCGAAAAGCTGCATCTGAACAGTCTGCGTGTCTGCAACCTGTCCAAACTGTATGGATTGTTTGCTCTGGTTTCCATTTTACAGGGAAACCGTTTTAACTGTGAGAGGTATCTGTATAGCTGCCGCCAGTTTTTGAATTATATTTTCGAGAAGGAAAAGACAGAAAACAACCTCGCCACTGTGCATGACTACGCAAAGGCAGATGATGATATGTTCCTCTATACGTTTTCCAAGGCATTATTAGCACAGCATGACGGAGACAACGAGGAGGCGCTAAAATTATATGAGCAGGCAGATATTTATTTAAAGAGAGCAGAGGGAAACCAGTTTTTCTGTTATGTGCTGTTCCGAAGGAACAGGATGGAATGCTTCAGGAATGCAGGAAAAGAGATCCTTTATGAGCAGGAAGAGTTTATTTTAAAACAGTATGAAGAGACACATCGTATCATGTTCCATGAGTACGCGGAGGATATGAAAGATCTTCTGCCACCGGTAGATGACGACTGTGAGGAATTATCAACCAGGGAAATCGAGGATCTGTTAAAGCAGGAGAGCGTGGAGCGGGCATATAAGAGTAAGAAAGAACAGCTCGACTTTATTTCTATCTGGCAGAAACTGATCGATGTAAATGGTATCACTGCAAAAGAGATGCTCAATATGGTCATGAAGACATTTTTAAATCATTTTGACGTCGACCGGGCAGTCTATATCCGCTATAGCGAGAGGGTGCCGCAGGTACTTTACAATGACACAGAGAAAGAGATGACGCCGGAGATCATGAAGATCATGGAAAAATCCATGCGGAAAAATGCGGGTGGATTTGTGATCTCCAAGATCAGCAGCAATTATTCTGAACATCAGGATATCACATCGATTTTTGGTGATGAAGATGTGTGTTCTATGGTGGCGATCCCATTTTTTAACAACGCAAAAATCGAGAATATTGTCATCACCTATGTGCTGATGAAGGATAACTGGCATTCCTCGGTGAACCGTTATATGCTTGATGAGGACGATCTGAACTTTTATCAGCTTCTGTTCCGTGAGGTGCGTTATGCATTGAACAGGCTTGATGCCTATGACAAGATTTATGAGATGAATACAAAACTGTATATGTCGGCAGTTACAGACCAGCTGACAGGATGCTATAATCGTGAAGGGTTCTACCGCAAATTAGACGCACTTCTGAAAGAGATTGCAGGGGAAAAAAGAAAACCAAAGCTGGGAGTGATGTTTATTGACCTGGACAATTTCAAACACTATAATGATACGTACGGACATGATGTGGGCGATTTCGTTCTGATCAAAATGGCTGATATTTTTACGGAAGTCTGTGGAAAAGATGGTTTTGTGTGCCGTTATGGCGGGGATGAGTTTCTGATCTTCCTTTATACCGATGACAGGGATATTTTCAAAGAAAAGGCAGAGCGTATCTATCAGATTATTGATGAGGCAGACGGATTTTCGGCGGAGATCAGTGAAAAACTCGGACAGTCATTCTCAATCGATAAACAGCATCAGATCTCCTGCTCCATCGGTATTGCAGCCGGAGACCATATCTGTACGGAAAATGATATGACAGAGATGATCAAGAAGGCGGATGACCTGTTATATTCGATCAAAACAACGACAAAAGGAACCTATCGTATATGAAAATCGTTTTACCTGAGAAAGTAACTTATATTATTGACACACTGACACAGCATGGCTTTGAGGCTTATGCTGTAGGTGGGTGCGTCCGTGATACGATGCTGGGGAGGATTCCCATGGACTGGGACATCACGACATCAGCAAAACCGGAACAGGTAAAAGCGTTATTCCGACATACCATAGATACTGGGATCCAGCATGGAACGGTTACGGTGATGATCGACCATGAGGGGTTCGAGGTGACCACATACCGTATTGACGGGGAATATGAGGATGCAAGACATCCTAAGGAGGTACAGTTTACTTCCAATCTGTTAGAAGATCTGAAGCGCCGTGATTTTACGATCAATGCCATGGCTTACAATGATAGGGATGGGCTGGTCGATGCGTTTGATGGCGTGGGAGATTTAGAGCGCGGTGTGATCCGGTGCGTGGGAGCTGCTGTGGAGCGTTTTACGGAGGACGCGCTTCGTATGCTGCGTGCAGTGCGGTTTGGAGCGCAGCTTGGCTTCTCTATTGAAGATGAGACAAGAGAGGCGATTGTTTCCCTGGCACCAAACATTGCAAAAGTGAGTGCAGAACGTATTCAGATCGAAATGGTAAAACTTCTCACGTCCGGACATCCGGAACTGCTGCGCACGGCCTATGAGACAGGACTTACCGCAGTTTTTCTGCCGGAATTTGACGAGATGATGAAAACACCGCAGAATAATCCGCATCACTGCTATTCTGTGGGGGAGCACACGCTGCATGCCCTGATGGAGATACAGCCGGATAAAGTGGCGCGTATTACAATGCTGTTACATGATGTGGCAAAACCGATGTGCAGAACCACAGATGAGCATGGCGTGGATCACTTTTATGGACACCCACAGGAAGGAAGTCTTGTGGCAAGGAAGATTTTGCGGCGGCTGAAGTTTGACAATGATACAACCGACCGGGTATGCAGACTGATCTTATGCCACGACGATAATCCGCCTTTGCAGGAGCGGACGGTCCGCAGAGCAATCTACCGGAACGGTGTGGATCAGTATCCGCTGCTTTTTGCAGTAAAAAGAGCGGACATGCTGGCACAGAGTGCATACAGGCGGGAGGAAAAAGCAGAGTATTTAAAGGAATACGAAGAAATATATGAGCAGATCATGGCGAAGCGGCAGTGCCTTTCCATAAAGGAACTTGCGGTTGCGGGAACGGATCTGATCGCAGATGGAATGCAGCCGGGAAAGGCAATCGGCGAGACTCTGAAACAGCTTTTGGAGTATGTGCTGGAACACCCGGAGGACAACACGAAAGAAAAATTAATGGAACAGGTTCATAATATCGCATCCCCTCACATATGATGAATTGACACGGCAGGAGAGCATTTGCTCTCTTATCGCAGATTCATCGTATGGAGGGGATTTTCATGTATATCAGGCCGGAACAGATAGCAGAACAATATGAGATGGAGGTAAAGTCTATTTCGAAGGGAAGGGACTGTTTTTTGTGTGAAACAGATCTCGGAATGCGCGCGCTGAAGGAGTATAGGGGCTCTGTGGAGCGTGCGGAATTTCTGGCTGGAATGCTTGATTTCCTGAAGGGGCAGAATATTGTGGCAGAGCAGATCTTTTATACAAAAGAAGGGGAAATTTTTGCCAGGGACGAAGAGGAACAGAATTATCTGCTATTGTCAGTTTTCCGTGGAGCCGAGTGCGATACGAAGAGCAGGGAGGACATGGTGTATGCGGTAAGACTGCTCGCTGGTTTACATAATGCAACTGAACAGTATCCGGACGAGGTGCCTGAGTTTGTAAAAATGAATCCTAACGCCCTGCTTTTGCTTTATGAAAAACATAATCGTGAATTGCGGCAGGTGCGCAACTATATCCGTGGCAGAAAACAGAAAAATGAGTTTGAGGAAATGTTTATACGTCAGTTTGCAGGCTTTTTTGAAAAGGCACAAGCTGTCACAGAGCAGTTACAAAATATGGAGATTCGTGAGGAGTTGACTGGCTTCTGCCATGGGGATTATAACCAGCACAATGTCATTTTTTCGAGAGAGGGCGTGGCAATCGTCAATTTCCTTAATTTTTCCTATCAGATCCGGGTGAGTGACCTCTCAAATTTTGTGCGGAAGATGATGGAAAAAAATAATTGGAACACGTCGCTTGGAATGGAGTTGATCGGGGCATATGATTCTGTGCGTAAACTAAAGCCGCAGGAATTTTCATATTTGTATTTTTACCTTGCGTATCCCGAGAAATTCTGGAAAATTGCAAATCATTATAGCCAGTCCCACAAAGCATGGCTTTCCGGCAGAAACACAGAAAAACTCAGCAAAGTGGTCGCGCAGGAAGGGGCAAGAGAGCATTTTTTGCAGACGCTTGCAGGGAAAGTGGGAAATAGGATATAATTAGGTAACAGCGAAACTCCTCATAGGTTATGTCGAATTGTGGAATACCAACAAAAACATTCAAGACACGCTCTCGCTAAGTGCCGGCGGCTCCCCAGTGTCTTTCATGTCTTTTGTTGATATTTCACAATTTAATTCACATTTTTACGAGTTTCGCAATTTACATGATTTGTATGACACATAAGAGGTGATATGTTGAGAAAATTAAGATACATGTATTATAGCATTATTTTAAGTATGATTTTATTAGCGGGGTGCGGACAGCAGACAAGACCGGTCTCGACTGCACAGTATTATAATCCGGCGAAAGAGACAGCGGCAGATACTGAGGAAGCAGAGGGCGCAGGGGCGGAGACATCGATCGGAACCGATCTCTATCTGATCATTGGCAATGACATGACCAATGAACAGTTAAATTTAAAGCAGCTTGCATCAGGAAAGCAGTATCTGTATGTTTATTCATTGTCTACAGACTTTCTGGATAAATACGGAAACAGTGCAACAACGATGGATTTTGAGCCGGGCAGGGTGATCCATATTGGAAAAAAAGATGGCGAAGGACGGCTCTTGCAGGCACAGATCGCGGATGAAGTCTGGGAATATTCGGATATCACAAAATATTCGGTAGATACAGAGCGTGGGATTTTCAAAATTGCGGATTCCAAGTATTCGTATGACGCAGATTTGTTCGTGGAATCGAATGGAGAAAAAATCCGTCTGTCCGACCTGAACGAAAAAGATGAGATCCGTGTCGTTGGAATCGGAACAAAAATATTATCCGTATCCGTCACTACCGGACAGGGAACTCTGGAGTTAAAGAATACATCCGTATTTGAGGGAAGTTTTATTCAGGTGGGAAGTAAGATTTTTGCACAGATCACACACAATATGAAGCTGGAGATCCCGGAGGGAACTTATACGGTTACCGTTGCAAATGAAGGATATGGCGGCAGCACAGAGGTGGAGATCGCAAGAGGGGAGAACTGCACGCTTGATCTGGATGAATTAAAAGGTGAGGGCCCTAAGACTGGAAGTATCATATTTTATATTGATGTGGAGGGAGCAACGCTTTCCATTGACGGGGATACCGTGGATTACAGTGCACCTGTGGTACTCACCTATGGTGTGCATGAACTGCATGCGGAGGCAGAGGGATACGACGATTTTGATAAAAAGCTTTTTGTTAACTCTGCGGCAGCGAATATCGATATCTCTCTTACCGGAGACGGTACTACGTCAGACAATGACATGACAGAGGGCACAGAGTCTGTGGAGGAGACCGAAACTGCTGAGACAGAGACAAAAGACAGTGAGGAGGAGACAAAGAGTACAGAAAAAGATTCGGAGACGTCAGACAAGTCCACGGACAAAGATGTGACATCTGATTATCTGTCCACACTTTCTGATCTCATCACGTCGTTGAATAAGTAAGAAGATGTAACTATTCAGAACCTCATTCGCAAAATCGTTCTCTCAGAGCTTTCCTTGAATAACAAGCATGCTTGTTATTTGCTCATTGTGGTTACTTCGCCAAAGAAATTTTCAAAATTATGCTCATTCATGCAAGCATGA
>OWIV01001117.1_pt1 | contig 13425 bp, 13 predicted proteins | sample 1732831 | NCBI WGS metagenome assembly OWIV01 (sample SAMN05065757, study PRJEB22554) | human gut metagenome | biome: ENVO:2100002; feature: ENVO:00000062; material: ENVO:00002003 | host: Homo sapiens | place: USA
CGAGATGCAGCGTAGTCTCGTGGGCTCGGAGATGTGTATAAGAGACAGCAGATACACTCAGTTGGGACAGATTATTTCTCAGGCATTCCCTGACAATGCTGATAAAACTGCTATAAAAAATAGAGTTATGTTAACATCGAAGAAAACATTGCTAAATGAATTTAATCATTTCGAGGGTAATATGAGTATATTTCAACCAGCAATTGATATAACGGATCATATGCTTGAAAAAGAAAGAACTGATATTTTGGAATTTGTCAATAACTTGTGATAATGAGAAGGGAACCATCTTGGGAGGAGAGATGTGGTATGAATATAGAATGTACATGCATGAGTGATTCGGTTTCAACGGAAATATTGATGCTTGTATTGGGTGCAGTACTTGGACTTCTTGCAAGTTTATTTACTATGATTATACAACGAGTTTTGGATAAAAAGGGAAAACTAAATATTTTTTATCGGTTTTCTCATCAGAAAGGAATGGGAGGTGCAACATGGGGATTTGATGAAAAACCAGATGGAAGAAAGTATTTTGTGATACCAATAGTATTTGAATTTCAAAATACGTCTAACACCACACGGGTCATTAGAGATGTAAGCGTGTATCTTTATGATGGGAAAAAATTTGTGGCAAAAATGAAGCAAATGGATTACTTACATATTACACGTAGAAAAGGCAATTCTGTTAGCGGAGAGGAGGATTATTATTTTGGAACAGATAAAGGTTCATATTCGTTTGTGATTCCACCTAGAAGTATTCAGCGTCAAGAATGTGAATATATGTATGCAATCAATGCTTCTGAAATCAGTGATAATAAGTTTGACAGAGCAAAAGCTTGTTATTTTGATGAGAGGAATAAGGCTAGGTATTTTGAAATAAGGCGCATAGATAATTGTTGGGAAAACAAGATGTATCCGATAGATGAGGAGTGGCAAGTATTTAAATAATTTACACCACATTGTGCAGTCCTTTTATCAGAGTCATAATACCATTAAATACATGATACCCATATGATACCTGAATTTTTGAAAACATAAAATAATTGTGATAAAAGATGTAATAATCGCCATTAAAAGCTTTAAAAATCAAGCTTTCACAGGGATAATAAGTTTCTCTGCGGGGAGTTTGAATAAATAGGTAAATCCCTACAAAGCCTGTATTTATGGGCTTTGTAGGGATTTTTTTAGTGCGAATGGGTACATTTTGGGTACAAATTTATTAATATTATTTTTCTCACAGTAGGTTTAAAGTATTATTTTATATTCACATTCAAGTAAATCAGAGTCATGGTCTCTGGTATCATCTTGAATTTGTTTAACAAGTGTGAGTAAGTAATGTCCATGAATGTTTTTCCAGATGGCGACATCACCTATTCCAATGTCCCTGCATCGTGAGGAGTAATCTTGCTTAAGCAAAATGTCCTTCTGCATATTAGATATATTTGAAACGTTTTTAATTCGAGCAATGCAATCAATATCATCTGAATCTGAATATTGTTGCGCCCCTTTCAGCCTGACTTACAACTAATCTAGTTGCCTGTTACAGAATTAACCGATATACTGTCACCATAGAATAAAAAAGAAAGAGATCCTGGAACCTCTTCTTTGGCGAGTTGAACGTTCCAGGATCCATGATGGTATCACTACCATGGTTATCATATCAAAGTATCGGTTAGAGTGTAAAGAGGATATTTTTAGTAATCAGTGAAGAAGATACCTCTGTCCGGAATGCGGAAGCCCTCTATGCAGGAGGGACAGGAAGCTGCGAGTTCATAAAGAAGCAGGTGGAAAGAAAAGCTGGTTTGCCATCAACCGCTTGAAATGTACCAATGAAAAATGCCGGAGACTTCATAATGAACTGCCAGACTGTATGATTCCATACAAGCATTATGGTTCTGATATCATAGAGGATGTGGTGGATGAAGTGGTCGGTTCTGATGATTTAGAAACTGAGAACTATCCGTGTGAAGCAACCATGAAGAACTGGAAAAGGTGGATATCTCGAAATGAGATAAACATAAATGGACAGATGAGATCGATGCTGCACCATCTCATGGATTTGGATGTCGAGTTCCTGAAATCCAGTGAGTCTTTGCTGAAGGAACTCATAGAAAGGATAAGCCCCGGGTGGCTCTCAGTAGTCGCCAGGTTTATATATAACTGTGGAGGTCGGATAGAACCGTATCCGGAGACGTAGGGTTATGCACCTACTTTTGTGTGCTGTCATTTCTTGTTGGTAATAAGATAGCCTCAAAAGGAGGTAATGCTTATGCAGAGCAAGGAAGTAAAGAAATGGCAGGATGAGGAAGCACTGAGACGCTATTAGATGATAGCCTCGCTGCTGGATGAAGGCCTGGATGAGGCAAAAAGACGACAGCTTCGGGAAGAAATCGCAGCAAGGTATGAGATTTCAAAGAGAAGCCTGTACCAGTATGAAGCAGAGTACCGGGAGAAAACATTTGACGGGCTTCGTCCAATGAACCGGGAAAAGAGACGCAGTCAGGCACTGCCTGAGAATTATGATGAGATCGTTGGGGAAGCAATCCAGCTGAAGCGGGCGGTGCCAAAGCGAAGTGTCCGCCAGATCATCAAGATTCTGGAGACAGAAGGCTATGCTGCACCGGGAGTGCTTAAGGCATCAACGCTGCAAAGATATCTGTACAATGCAGGACTGGGTGTGAAGCAGATGAAACGCTATACAGAGAAGCGGGAGACTTCATCAAGACGATACTGCAGACCGCACAGAATGGAGCTGTTACAGGGAGATATCAAGTATGGACCGGATATCCGCCTGAATGACGGAACGCTGATAAAAACATACCTGTCATCGCTGATAGATGACCATTCGAGGTTCATTATACAGTCAGAGTTTTATGATAACCAGCGTCAGGAAATAGTGGAGGATACCTTTCATAAGGCAATCTTAAAACAGGGAAAATGTGATGCCTGCTATCTCGATAACGGGACACAGTACACCACAAACCAGCTTCACACAGCCCTTGCAAGGTTAGGAATCCGCGTTCTTCATGCAAAACCAAGAGCCTGTCAGTCCAAAGGAAAAATAGAAAAATTTCACCAGAAGGTGGACCGGTTCATCGCGGAAGTAAGGGTGGCGAAGGTGCATTCCCTGGAGGAACTGAATCAGAAATGGAAGTATTTTCTGGAGCAGGATTACCAGAAGGAAGCTCATGACGGGATTCGTGAGTATTATGAATCCCATGGGGTAAAGGTGCCGGCGGAAGGAATTTCTCCCATGCAGGAGTTTAACAGGGATACCCGGGGGCTAATCTTTCTGGATGCCACAGTGGTAAGCGAAGCATTTCTGCATCATGAGACAAGAAAACTGGATAATGCAGGCTGTTTTTCCTTTGGAGATGTCAAATATGAGGCCAGTACAGCCCTTGCCAATGCAGAGGTGGAAATCGCCTATGACCCCATGAATACAGAGACTATAAAGGTTGTGTATCAGGACATGAAACCAATCATGGCACACCGGGTAAGTATCGGAGCTTTCTGTGATAAAACGGTGGATGTACCGGTTGGAATGACGGACAAGATACCGGAAACATCCAGATTTCTGGATGCTCTGGAAAAGAAATACAAAGAGGATCACAGACTGATAGCAAATGCCCTTTCTTTTGGTGATTATGGAAAGGCAGGTGGCAGCCATGTATGAGGAATTCTTTGAGCTGATGCATACGCCGTTTACAAGAGATATTCCGGCAGACAGGCTGTATGGTTCGAGGCAGATAGAAGATGCCCTGGGGAGACTGACATACGTGGCAGACAGGCAGTTGTTTGCGGTAGTTATTGCGGATCCGGGATGTGGAAAATCAACGCTTATCCGGATGTTTGAAAGCAGACTACCAAAGGATAAATATATGCTGCTGTATCTGTCTGATTCGAAGCTGACACCGAGGTGGCTGTATGCAGGACTTCTTGACCAGATGGGACTGGAGGCAAGGTTCTACCGGGGAGATTCAAAGAGGCAGCTGCAGAAGGAAACTTTGGAAGAATTTCGTTTCCTCTTGAATTACAGGTTTGATTCAGCCAGCCCCATGAGTCTGATACTGGTAGGACAGACAGAGCTGTGGGATCAGAAGCTGAGGCTGCAGAGCTACGCAGCTATCCGACAGAGAATCGATATGAATATCGTGTTGAACCGCCTGGACAGGGCAGAAACTGGCAAATATATCGCGGCACATATGGCGTATGCAGGAGTGAAACAGGATCTGTTCACCAGTGGAGCAGAAGATGAAATCTTCAAGGTATCCGCAGGCATACCACGGATGATCAACAGAATCTGCGAGAAAACACTGATGTACGCATATCAACAGCAAAAACGGCTGATAGATGAGCATATGGTGCGATTTGTAGCTGACCATGAAATGGTTGGAGGAATAGAGTAAGAAATCCGGGGCGAGAGCCCCGGAAGCAGTGACAGAAAGAAGAGTGAGTTTGTGACAACGTGTGAGAGCAGAGTTGTGACAGCTCATGGAATTTTTAACAGCAATAACACAACACAGGGAGAAATAAACATGACAGCATATACAGTAAGAGATGCAAAAATAGAGGATGCACAGCGGATACTTGAAATCTATGCGTATTATGTGGAAAATACGGCGATTACATTTGAATATGATGTGCCGTCCAAGGAAGAATTCAAACAGCGCATGAGGAAGACTATGCAGAAGTATCCGTATCTTGTCATTGAAAAAGAGGGAAGGGTATACGGATATGCCTATGCAGGACCATTTAAGGAGCGTGCGGCGTATGACTGGGCGTGTGAATTGTCTATTTATGTAGACCATGCCGCGAAGAAATGTGGACTGGGAAAACAGCTATACGCCGCTTTAACAGAGTGTTTAAAGCAAATGGGAATTACCAACATGTATGCGTGTATCGGATATCCGCAGACGGAAGACGAATATTTGGATAAGAACAGCGAGCAGTTTCATGCACATCTGGGATTTCAGACAGTCGGCACATTTCACCGGTGCGGATATAAATTTAACCGTTGGTATGACATGATCTGGATGGAAAAGATGATTGGAGAGCATCAGAGCCAGCAGCTGCCGGTGGCATACCGGATGGCACAAGAAAACAGGATATAGCAGAAAAATATCGAAAGAATAATGAAATCGGTAAAGCAAAAATAAGCCGCAAAGTATGTATATACCGCCTATAAATCGTCAGATTCAGGTCTGAATGTCTGATTTTATGGGTGGGTATAAAGTGCTTTGCGGCTTATTTTAATAAGTACATCAGTCTGCTTATGCGTCAGCAGAGTCATCAGAAGCGGCAGGTGCGGCTTCCATGTTTTTCGGTAAAACCAGATTTAAAAGAATGGCAACGAGGAAAACAACAGCAACGCAGTTTTCGGCGAAGACCGTCTTTACAATCTGTGGAAAAATATCAAAAATTTCAGGAACCTGTGTAAAACCGATGCCGATACTTAAAGAAAGTGCGGCAATGGTGATATTTCTCTGGGAGAAACCACATTTTCCAATCATCTGAAGTCCGCTGATAACGATGTTACCAAACATCATCAGTGTACAGCCGCCAAGAACCGCATCCGGCAGTGTCGCAAGCAGTGAACCGAAAAACGGGAAAATTCCGGCTAAAATCATAATCACGGCACCGGCGCCAATCGCATAGCGGTTGACAACCTTTGTCATGGCAACCAGTCCGACATTCTGGCTGAATGACGTAATCGGCAGACAGCCAAAAACAGAAGACAATGCACTGATAAAACCGTCACAGGCAATAGAACCGGAGGTTTCCTTTAAAGTCGCTTCGCGGTTTAAACCGGCGGCGGCAAGGGCGGAGGTATCACCAATTGTTTCTGTTGCTGATACAAGGAAAATTAAAGTAACAGAAATGATAGCGTTTATGTTAAATTCCGGTTTAAACGGCAGTAGCTGTGGAAATGCAATGATAGAAGTGCCTTCCAGAGAAGAAAAATCCACCGCACCCAGAATCACAGCCGCAATATAGCCCATAATCAGTCCGAATAAAACGGACAACTGCTTGAAATATGATTTTGCAAAAATATTAAAAAGGATACAGCAAAGCAGTGTAAATGTACCGAGAATCCAGTTCGTGGCAGAACCGAAGGTTTCACTGCCGCTACCGCCGCCAAAGGAAGCCGCACCGACGGATAATAAAGAAAATCCGATAGCGGTTACAACGGTTGCGGCAACAATCGGTGTAATCAGGCGGATCCAGTATTTTGCAAGAAGTCCTAAGATACCTTCAATAATACCGCCGACCAATACCGCGCCGACAATTGCATTATAGCCGTAGGTTGGTCCGAGGTAGCAGAATACGGATACAAACGTAAAACTGATACCCATAACAATCGGAAGTCCCGAACCGATTTTAAAAATCGGGAAAAGCTGTATTAAAGTACCGATACCGGCAATCAGCATGGCACTCTGGATTAAAGAGGCGCTGTCAGCTGTGGACAGCCCGCTGGCTGCGGCAACGATAAAAATAGGTGCGATATTGGCAACAAACATTGCCAGTATGTGTTGTAAGCCAAAAGGAATGGCTTGTTTTACGGAAATCTTACCATTCAGATGATACAGATTTTCCGTTGAGGTCGTTGTATTTTTGTTCATGATATTCTCCATTTGCAGGCAGTGCGTTTTACCGCCGCTGCCTTTTTACATTAAGTTGTTTTGTATTTTATTTCTGTTTTATTCCTGGCGGAAAGTAATTGTACCGGTTGCGGCATCCATGCTGTCTACAATTGCAAGGGATTCCAGATGATAACCGAGGTTGCGGATAATGCGTCCGCCGGACTGGAAGCCTTTTTCAATGACAATGCCGATACCCTCGACCGTTGCGCCTGCTTCATTTACGATAGAAATAAGCCCCTGTAACGCACAGCCGTTTGCAAGAAAATCATCAATAATCAGTACGTGGTCGTCCGGGCTTAAAAATTTCTTGGAAACAATCACCTGATTCTTGCATTTGTGGGTGAAGGATTCCACTTCCGCAACGTACATTTCACCTTCAATGTTAATGCTTTTTGACTTCTTTGCGAAAACGACCGGAACATCAAAATGGCGCGCTACCATGCAGGCAATACCGATACCGGAAGCTTCAATCGTCAGAATCTTGTTAATATGTTCGTTTGCAAAACGGCGCTTAAATTCTTCACCGATTTCATCAAACAGCTGAATGTCCATCTGATGATTTAAGAAGCTGTCTACTTTTAAGACATTTCCTTCTTTTACAATACCGTCTTTTGTAATGCGTTCTTCTAAGAAATTCATAATTCCTCCTAATAAAATGTGGTTGTTAAAATGACGGGCAGACCCGAATCACATTCGGTCAGGCACATCATTTATAGGATTTTAGATAAATTATAGTCTATCAAAATGGCACGGATGTAGCAATATAAAAGTTGAAATTGGGAGAAAATAACCTATATTAGTTCCGGAGTATTTGTGTTACAATGTCAGAAGATATCTTAGGTAAAGCCGGACATTGAAAAAATCGCAGGATACAGTATAATGAAAAGTAAAATAAAAGGATAAGCCGCAAAGCGGCGGAAACGGGGGTATTTTATGTTAAAGGACTGGAACAGATTGGAACAACCGTCAAAAGAGGAAATGGAACAGCGTTTAAAGAAGGCGCGTGCGCGCTTAGAACAGCAGCAGATTCTGATGAAGGAAAAGAAACTGCCGGTGCTGGTGCTGTTAGAAGGCTGGGGTGCGGCAGGCAAGGGTAGTGTGCTTGGAAAGATTATTAAAAATATCGACCCGCGCTTTTTTAAAGTGGCAGTTATGGATGAGCCGACAGAAGAAGAAGCACGCAAGCCGTTCTTATACCGTCATTTTGTAAAGATACCGGAAGCGGGCAAATTCGTCTTTATGGACAGCGGATGGATGAGCGAAGTGACAAGGGAAAAGCTGCGCGGGGAATTATCCGAGCAGGAGTATAAAAAGAAAATAGAAAGTATCAAACGTTTTGAAAGACAGCTTACAGACAACGGTTATCTGCTGATGAAGTTTTTCTTCCAGATTGATGAAAAGGAGCAGAAAAAGCGGCTGGATAAGCTGGCGGATGACAAAAATACGAGCTGGAGAGTCAGTGAACATGATGTATGGCAGAATAAGCATTATGATAAATGCATGGATGTTTATGAGCAGTATCTGTGCGATACGAACCAGTCGAGCGCGCCGTGGTATCTGGTAGATGCCAAAGATAAAAAGTGGGCGCAGTTACAGATTTTGGAAACACTGGTGCAGGGAATTGACACGGCACTTCAAAACAGTACGCTGGCAGTGCCGCTGTTACAGAATGCATTTCCGTTAAAACCGATTGAAAAGCTGGCAGACGTGGCGTTGGATAAGACTTTGACAGAGGAAGAATATGATACTTTGTTAAATCAGTATCAAAAGCGTCTGCGCGAACTGCACAATGAATTATACCGTAAAAAAATACCGGTTATCATTGCCTATGAAGGCTGGGATGCCGCAGGAAAGGGTGGAAATATCAAGCGTATTACCGAAGCGTTAGACCCAAGGGGGTATGAAGTACACCCGATTGCAAGTCCAGAACCGCATGAAAAGGCAAGACATTATCTGTGGCGTTTTTGGAACAGACTGCCAAAGACCGGACATGTTGCGATATTTGACAGAACGTGGTACGGCCGTGTCATGGTTGAACGGCTGGAGGGCTTTTGCAGTGAAAATGACTGGCAGAGAGCCTGTGTGGAAATTAATGAATTTGAAAAAGAGCTGGCAGACTGGAATGCAGTTATTGTAAAATTCTGGGTGCAGATTGATAAGGATACACAGCTTGCACGTTTTAAGGAACGTGAAAATACACCGGAAAAACGTTGGAAGATTACAGACGAGGACTGGCGCAACCGTGAAAAATGGGATTTGTATGAGGAAGCAGTCAATGAAATGCTGCAAAAGACCAATACAGCCTATGCGCCGTGGCACATTTTAGAGTCCAATGACAAAAAATATGCGAGAATCAAAGCATTAAAGACCGTTATTGAGGCAATTGAGAAAAAAATGGAATAAAAAACGGAGTATCTTATGAACATTTTTGACATCATCGGGCCGGTCATGGTCGGACCGTCCAGCTCCCACACGGCGGGAGCGGTAAGAATCGGCTACATTTCGGGAAAATTGCTCGGAGAGCCGGTGAAAAAAGCAGCGATTTTATTATACGGTTCATTTCTTGCAACAGGAAAGGGACACGGCACACAGAAAGCCTTAGTGGCAGGACTTCTTGGCATGGTACCGGACGATATACGGATTCCGGACAGCTTAAAAATTGCAGCGCAAAAAGGAATTGAAATTACTTTCGGCACGGCACAGCTGCGGGAAGCCCACCCGAACTCCGCACAGATTTATCTTACCGGGGAAACGGGAAGGACGTTAGAGGTCATCGGAGAGTCGATTGGCGGCGGCAGAATCAACATCGCACAGATTGACGGAATCCAGACCAATTTCACAGGCGAATATCCGACGTTAGTCGTGCATAACCTCGACCAGCCGGGACACGTGACGGAAGTTACTGCCATGCTTGCAAAAGCTCGCATTAATATCGCAACCATGCAGCTGTACCGCTCGGCGCGCGGCGGCGATGCAGTTATGGTGCTGGAGTGCGACCAGGAAGTGCCGGAGCAGATTGTCCACCGGTTAGAACAGCTTTCGGGTATTAAAAAAGTAACGTATCTGAGCCTTGTATAAAAGCTGTATACAAAAAACAATGCGGAATGGAGAGTATATGATTTATCATTCAATTCAGGATTTATTAAATCTGGCAAAGGAATATCAGATACCTTTGTGGGAGGTTGTATGCCGGGCGGATATGGAAGAACGGCAGGTTACAAAAGAGCAGTCCTTTGAAACGATGCACCGGATGTATGAAGCGATGAAGCAGGCAGACAGCGCGTATGATAAAGATTTAAAATCGGCAAGTGGACTGGCGGGCGGCGACGGCGAAAAATTGCATTGCTATAATGCGGCAGGAAAAAATATTGCGGGAGAATACATTGGGCTTGTCATGGAAAAGGCAGTCAAAATGGGCGAGTCCAACGCCTGCATGAAGCGGATTGTTGCTGCACCGACGGCCGGTGCATGCGGCGTGATTCCGGCAGTTTTTCTGGCATATCAGGAATATTTCCGGGCAGAGGAACAAAAAATGGTGGAAGCGATGTATCTGACGGCGGGAATCGGCGCGGTGATTGCGGAAAATGCAAGCATTGCGGGCGCGTCCGGCGGCTGTCAGGCAGAAATCGGTTCGGCAAGCGCCATGGCGGCGGCAGGGCTTGCTTATTTGCAGGGCGGCGACGATGAACAGATTGTCAATGCCATGGCATTCGCCTTAAAAAATATGCTGGGGCTGACCTGCGATCCGGTCTGCGGACTGGTAGAAGTGCCGTGTATTAAAAGAAATTCAGCCGGTGCGGTCAATGCTGTCACCAGTGCGCAGATGGCACTGGCGGGTATCTGCAGTGCGATTGCACCCGATGAAGTCATTGATACGATGCGCCGTATCGGCAATGCGCTTCCGGCATGTTTAAAGGAAACGAGCGAAGGCGGGCTTGCAACAACTCCTTCGGCGCAGAAGGTACGCGAAAAAATGGACGGAGAACAGTAACTATGCCTCTTGATTTAACACAACTGTCACAAATTACAGAACCGCTTCTTGCGTGGTATGAAAAAAATGCCCGTGTATTGCCGTGGCGTGAAAATACCGATGCTTACCGCGTGTGGGTATCGGAAATTATGCTGCAGCAGACAAGAGTGGATACGGTGATTCCGTATTACGAGCGTTTTTTACGGCGTTTTCCGGATGTGGCGGCACTTGCCGCGGCACCGGAGCAGGAGCTTTTAAAAATGTGGGAGGGGCTTGGATATTATTCGCGGGTGCGAAATATGCAGAAAGCCGCACAGCAGATTTGTGAAAAATATAACGGCATTTTCCCAAACGAATATGAACAGCTTTTGTCCCTGCCGGGTATCGGTGCTTATACGGCGGGAGCAGTCGCTTCGATTGCATGGAATAAGCCTTATGCGGCGGTGGACGGAAACGTGCTTCGCGTGGTGACACGTCTGACGGCAGATTCCAGAGAAATTTCCGATACAAAATTTAAAAATGAAATCACAGCGGCATTGCAGGAAATTTATCCTGTGGACAAGTGCGGTATCTTTACCCAGAGCCTGATGGAACTGGGCGCAGTTGTCTGCATGCCAAACGGTACACCGCGATGCACGGAATGTCCGCTACAAAGCTTATGCAGTGCCTGTGCAGCGGGCACACAGCCAGCGTATCCCGTAAAGAAAAAGAAAGCACAGCGCAGAATCGAAGAAAAGACCGTGCTTTTAATGATACATGCGGGCAGGCTGGCACTGCAAAAAAGAGCCAAGAACGGATTGCTTGGTGGCATGTGGGAACTGCCGAATCTTTCGGGAAAAGCAGATATAGCGCAAATTCAAAAGTGGCTTGAAAAGTGTGGAATCACGGACTGTCGGATACAAAAAGGCAGTCCGGTGTGCCACATTTTCACACATATCGAGTGGCATATGGACAGTTATCTTATCGAATGTGGAAAAGCAGCCCCGGATTCGGATTTTACGTGGATAACAGAGCAGGCTTTGGAAAAGGAATATGCACTGCCGACAGCCTTCAAAAAAGTGTATACACAAAACCGGCCATTGTGAGAAATTTGTTGACATTGGGCGGTAAGTGGAGTATAAAGTTTATATCGCTATTAACATACATTTATAATAGGAAGAAAATTTTTTGGAGGATGTAACGATGGAAAGTTACAAGTTTTTACTGGATTTGGCAGTGATACTGCTTTGTACAAAGGTATTGGGGCTGGCGACGAAGCGTGTACAGATGCCGCAGGTTGTCGGCTCATTGCTTGCCGGTCTTTTGTTAGGACCGTCTATGCTGGGGCTGCTTACGGAAACGGAGTTTTTAAGTAATGTAGCGGAGCTTGGCGTTATCGTACTGATGTTCTGCGCCGGACTGGAAACAGATATTAAAGAGCTGAAAAAGAGCGGAAAAGCTGCATTTGTTATTGCACTCTGTGGCGTTATCGTGCCGATTATCGGTGGATTTGCCGTTGCATATTTCTTTAACAAGCCGGGTGTTATTGATTCGGATGCCTCATGTAGCGTTGTGCTTCAGAATGCATTTATCGGCGTTATACTGACGGCAACTTCTGTCAGCATTACGGTTGAAACCTTAAAGGAAATGGGCAAATTAAAAACTCATTCCGGCAACGCGATTTTAGGGGCTGCCATTATTGATGATATTTTAGGTATTGTGGCTCTGACAATTATTACAAGTCTTGCAGATGAATCGGTGAATGTAGCGGTTGTACTGTTAAAGGTTGTATTATTCTTTGTATTTGCAGGTGTTGTGGGTTTTGTATTTTACAAGTTTTATAAAAAATGGATTGAAAGCGCTGACCGCGGACGTCACAGACATGCCATCATAGCTTTTGTATTCTGCCTTTTAATATCTTACGTGGCAGAAGCGTGGTTTGGTGTTGCGGATATTACAGGTGCATATATTGCAGGTCTGATTATTTCCAATACAGAGCGTTCTGAATTTATCCAGTCCCGTTTTGACACCCTTTCATTTTTACTGCTCTCACCGGTATTTTTTGCAAGTATCGGACTGAAGGTAGAACTGCCGAATATGACAGGAACGATTATTGCATTTACCGTTGTATTAGTTATTGTAGCGGTGTTGACCAAAGTTATTGGTTGCGGACTTGGTGCAAAGATATGCGGATACAAGCCGTATCAGTGTAAGCGCATCGGTGTCGGCATGATTTCACGAGGCGAGGTCGCCTTAATTGTAGCCAGCAAAGGTGCGGCACTCGGCATGATGGGCAGTGCCTTTATGGGACCGGTTGTTATCGTGGTTGTTATTACAACGATTATCACACCGATTTTGTTAAAAATAGTATTTAAGAAAGGTCCAAACAATTACATACCGGATTCAGAAAGCATTTCCACATATCATACAAAGATCAGCGATTTGAGAAAGAATCTGTTTGGATAGGTTAAAATAGAATGATTAGAAACTGCAGTCTGGAAGAAATTTCCGATGGAAAGTTATATAGTGAAAATGATATGGTAAAGGCAGATACGAATCAGTGTCAGGGCTGCAATTCCGTATGCTGTCATGGCATGGGAGATTCGATTGTGTTAGACCCGTATGATATCTGCCGTCTGACAAGACAGCTTCAGATGCCGTTTGAAAGTCTGGTGGAGAAACATCTGGCGTTAAATGTCGTAGACGGCGTGATTTTACCGAATCTGAAAATGGCAGGGGAAAACGAAACCTGTACATTTTTAAATGAACAGCAGCGCTGCCGGATTCACGGTGCAAGACCTGTCTCTTATACACATCTGACGCTGCCGACGA
>OWIV01001130.1_pt1 | contig 13195 bp, 9 predicted proteins | sample 1732831 | NCBI WGS metagenome assembly OWIV01 (sample SAMN05065757, study PRJEB22554) | human gut metagenome | biome: ENVO:2100002; feature: ENVO:00000062; material: ENVO:00002003 | host: Homo sapiens | place: USA
GAGATGCAGCGTAGTCTCGTGGGCTCGGAGATGTGTATAAGAGACAGTTCCAGAACCTTTGCCTGAAAATCTTCGGTTGCAGCATTGATTGTAAACTGTGCGCCATGTTCTCTGGCTTCTGCGAGTTTGTCATCCATAATATCTGCTACAATGATGTGGTCACAGATTGTGTGTGCAATTTTTAAAATTGAACTTCCAAGTGCGCCTGCACCATAAATAAGAAGCATGTCGTCTTTTTCGAGTTCAGCACGGGTGCAGGACTGGATAGCGATGGTAGTCGGCTCGATCATAACGGCATCCTGATCGGAGAGTGAATCCGGAAGAAGATAGCAGTCAGATTCAGGAACAGCGATATATTCGCGGTAACCACCATCAATATGTACGCCTCTTACTTTGAGGTTGTCACATACATTTCCACGGTTTTTGGAACATGGGTAGCAGTGACCACAGCTTGTTACCTGATTGATGATAACACGGTCGCCTATTTTTAAAGAAGAAACAGTATCTCCAACCTCTGCAACGACACCAACCATTTCGTGTCCGATAATACGCGGATAAGTAGCTGCAGCATTGGTGCCATGATAAATTCCAACATCAGATCCGCAGATTCCCGCAGCGGTCATTTTTACTAATACATTATTTTTAGGATCAATAACTGGTTTTTCAATGTCAATTACTTCTAATTGATTTGGTTTTACAATTTGTACGGCTTTCATAATAGTCTCCTTATCTTAATTTGAAATAGATGATTGATTATTTAGGAATGCCACAAAACAACTTACATACTAGTATTCTACATAAAAGAAAAAAGAAGTCAATAAAAAAGAAAAAAACAAAGTAATATTATGCAATATGCATAAAAAACAGGATGATAATATGTTGAAATATACATATTGAAAAAAATAAGCAAATGAACTACCATACTAGCATACAAACAAAACGCCAGAAACAACTTACAAACATTTCATTTAGGAGGAAAGTGATTATGGGACTTGCAAAGGCGATTAAAAGAGGCGCAAGTGCATTACTGATCGGTTCAATGATGACAGGACTTTTTACAGGCTGCTCAGCGACCGGTGAAAACAGTGGAGGTAAATTAGTAAAAATTGCGGTCTGTGTATCAGATCAGACACCAGCCGCACAGGCATTGGCAGATGTGTTCAAACCGATGGTGGAAGAGGCGACCGATGGACGTTATGATATCCAGATTTATAATTCCGGTGTACTTGGAAGCGAAAAGGTAACATATGACTATACGAAAAGTGGAATCGTGGAAATGTGCGTAGTCGGAACAACCATGTGGTCTGAAACACCGAAAATGTCTATCCCGGATTTCCCATTCCTGTTTGACAGCGTAGAACACGCAAGAGTGTGCTATCAGGGAGAACTTGGGGAATATATTGCAGAAGACCTTGAGAGTACACAGCCATTGAAGCTGCTTTCCTGGTATCCGAACGGAGCCAGAGAGTTTACATCTAATAAGAAGCTGGAAAGCCTTGATGATTTCAACGGACAGAAGCTCAGAATGCCAAATAATCCAATTCATGTGAAACTTGCCGAAAGTCTTGGAGCCAACGTTGTTATCATGGATATGGGTGAAGTGTTTACTGCATTGGAGCAGGGAGTGGCAGATGGACAGGATAATCCGCTTGCTACGGTAAAGACAGAAGGCTGGTACGAAGTTCAGGATTATGTTTATGACACAAATCATATCATTTCATCTTTGGAATTATTTGCAGGGGAGGAGTTCTGGAACAGCTTGAGTGAAGAGGATCAGAAAGCATTTGAAGAGGCTTCACAGGCAGCGTCAGATTACGCATGGGATTTATATGAGGAGCAGCTTTCAGATGATAAGCAGTTTATGAAAGATAATGGACTGGTCGTTACAGAACTTTCCGATGAGGACAGAGAAGTGATGAAAGAGAAAATACAGCCGGTTTACGATTATCTGAATGCACAGTATGACTGGGTAGATGATGTCAGAAAAATGGTAGATGACATTAAAGTAGAGTAAGGAGAAGCAGACTATGAACAAATTAGTAGATAAGCTATTTAAAGGTATTGATTATTTTACAGGTATTCTTACCGGCTTAATGGTGTTCTTTGTATTTTTAAATGTTGTACTTCGAACCTTTTTTAATGCCGGGCTGACATGGTCAGAAGAACTGGCAAGATACCTTTTTGTATACGTTACCTATATCGGAGCAATCAGTGCAATGCGTGCTAATGCACATCTGGGAGTGGATACACTCATCAGCAGAATGAAGCCGCAGGTGCAGATGGTAATGTATATTGTTTCCCAGACAATTATTGCGATCTTAATGATTATTTTAGTGTGGGGTTCTGAAAAAATGGTGGCACAGAATACCGCCTCAAGAACAGCAGCACTCGGAATCCCATATTCTGTATTATATTTTGCTGGAATCATCACAGGCGTGGCAATTGCGATCATGGCGGTGATAAACATCGTCCATGCGCTGAAAAATCCATCTGAAATATCAGAGATTGTTACGATGAGCACTTCGGATGATGATGAGATCGCTGCAGAGGCAAAAGATGGTGCAGAGAATCTTTCGGATGAAGAATATGCAAGAAGACTGAGAGAAGAGGGAGGAAAATAACATGACATTAGTAATATTTTTAGCTGCCCTGATCGGTGGTATGCTGATTGGACTTCCAATCTGCTTCGCACTTTTATTCAGTGGTGTTTGTATGATGTTATATCTGAATGGCTTTAATGCCCAGATTTTATCACAGAATTTATTTTCTGGTGCAGATTCCTTTTCCATGATGGCAGTTCCGTTTTTTATCATGGCAGGTGAATTTATGAACCGCGGCGGTATTACAAAGCGTATTGTAAATGCAGCGAATGCGATTATCGGACATGTCCGCGGCGGACTGGGCTATGTTGCAATCATGGCAATTCTCTTATTTGCAAGTATGATCGGATCAGCTGTTGCTTCCACTGCATTCCTTGGAGCGATCCTCATTCCTATGATGGTACGTGCCGGTTATAAGCGTGATACCTGTACCGGACTGATCGCAGCAGGAAATATTTTATCGCCGATCATGCCGCCGTCTGTACCAATGATTATCTTTGGCGTGCAGGCAGGTGTTTCCGTTACAAAATTATTTATGGGTGGTATTGCACCGGCTGTATATTTATCAGGTGCTTTGTGTGTATTATGGTTCTTTATTGCGAAAAAAGACAACCTCGCAAAAGCAGAGAGACAGTCTGCAAAACAGGTTGCAAAAGCATTGCTTGACGGACTTTGGGCATTGATTCTTCCGGTGTTTATTCTTGTTGGACTGCGCAGTGGTAAATTTACACCGACAGAGGCTGGAGTTATCGCAGCAGTATATGCATTAGTGATCGGACTGTTTGTATACAAAGAATTAAAAATCAGCATGCTGATGGAATGCCTTGTTTCTGCGGCAAAGTCATCTTCTGTAATCATGTTTCTTGCTGCAGCAGCAATGGTATCTTCTTGGATGATGACAGTGGCAAATGTTCCATCCATTGTTACGGGAATTTTAGCACCATTTATTGAGCATCCAGTAGCATTAATGCTAATTATCTGTCTGATCGTGCTCCTTGTTGGAACTTCCATGGATGTAACGCCTACCATTATGATCCTGACACCTGTATTACTGCCGGCAGTGAAAGCAGCAGGAATCGATGTTGCATATTTTGGAGTGGTATTTATCTTAATGACGGTTTTAGGTTTACTTACACCACCGGTAGGAACAGTATTAAATGTTGCCTGCGGCGCAGGAAAGATCAACATGGAGAGAATGGTAAAATCGATATGGCCGTTCCTTCTGGCTGAGGTAGTGATATTACTGCTTATGGTTTTGTTCCCGTCTCTTGTGACGGTTCCGATGAACTTTTTCCTCGGATAAATCAGTGATTGCGGAGTTTTGATTCAGGTTAAAACTTCGCAGTTGTTTTTGAATATAACAGATAGAAATGGAGATCAGAAAAATGGAAATGACAATGAGATGGTTCGGAAAAGATTATGATACCGTCACCTTGGAACAGATAAAACAGACACGCTATGCAACCGGGATCATTACTACATTATATAATAAAATGCCGGGAGAAGTGTGGAATCTGGATGAAATTCTTGCAATGAAAAAAGAGGTTGAGGACGCAGGCCTTCATCTGGCAGGAATTGAGAGTGTCAATGTCAGCGATGCGATCAAGACAGGCGGAGCGGGCAGAGACCATGATATCCAGGCATATATTGAGACATTGGAAAATCTCGGAAAAGCAGATATCCATATGGTTTGCTATAACTTCATGCCGGTATTTGACTGGACAAGAACAGAACTTGACCGTGTGAGAGAAGATGGTTCTACGGTAATGGCATATAATCAGGATGCAATTGATAAAATGGACCCGGAGAAAATGTTTGATGCAATCAAAGATGACATGAATGGAACAGTCATGCCGGGCTGGGAGCCGGAGCGAATGGCAAAAATCAAGGATTTATTTGCATTATATAAAGGAATCGATGAGGATCAGCTTTTTGAGGATCTGAAATATTTTCTGGAAGCAATCATGCCGGTTTGCGACAAATATGATATAAATATGGCAATTCACCCGGATGATCCGGGCTGGAGTGTGTTCGGTCTGCCGAGAATCATTTCATCACAGGAAAAATTAAAACGAATGATGGATATGGTGCCAAATAAACATAACGGTGTGACATTCTGCATGGGCTCGTATGGAACAAACTTAAATAACGACCTGATCGCAACCATTCATATGTTAAAAGGCAGAATCCATTTTGCACATATCAGAAACCTGAGATTTAACGATGGAATGAGAGACTTTGAGGAGAGCGCACATCTCAGCGAGGATGGCACATTTGATATGTATGCCATTATCAAAGCGCTTTATGAAGATGGGTTTGATGGCCCAATCCGTCCGGATCACGGAAGAATGATCTGGGGAGAAAAAGCAATGCCGGGGTATGGACTTTATGACCGTGCATTAGGCGCAGCATATCTTCGCGGACTGTGGGAAGCTGCAAAAAAGGAAGGAGAGCAGAGATGAAACTGACATTACAGGGTTTGCAGGAAAAAGAACAGTGGAAAAACGCAGGAATCGGACTTCCTTCTTATGATATTGAAAAAGTGGCAGAAGAGACAAAGAAAAACCCGGTGTGGGTACATTTTGGAGCCGGAAATATTTTCCGTATTTTTATCGGAGGGATCGCAGATACACTGATATCTTCCGGAGAGATGAAAAAAGGGATTACCTGTGTGGAAACGTTTGATTTCGATGTGGTAGATAAAATATACAGACCGTATGATAACCTCGTTTTAGCTGTGACATTAAAAGCCGACGGCTCAACGGATAAAAAGGTGCTAGGTTCTCTGGCAGAGGCAATCAAAGCGCAGTCAGAAGTGCCGGAGGAGTGGGATCGGTTAAAAGAAATCTTTTCCGATAAAAATCTCCAGATGATCTCATTTACCATCACGGAGAAAGGATATGCGTTGAAGGGAGTGGATGGAAATTATTTTCCATTTATTCAGAAAGATATTGACAACGGACCTGAAAAACCGGTGTCTGCAATGGCGGTTGTCTGCGCATTGCTGTACGAGCGTTTTCAGGCAGGAAAGGCTCCTCTTGCAGTAGTTTCCATGGATAACTGCTCTCACAATGGAGAAAAATTAAGAAATTCCATTCTGACTATGGCAAAAGAGTGGGAGAAAAAAGGATATGTAACAGGCGAGTTTGTAAATTACATTTCAGATGAAGATCAGGTGTCATTCCCATGGTCAATGATCGATAAGATCACCCCAAGACCGGCAGAATCCGTCTGCAGATCTTTGGAGGAACTTGGCATTGAGGATATTGCACCGGTCATCACTTCAAAAAATACATACATAGCGCCGTTTGTAAACGCAGAGGGACCACAGTATCTTGTGATCGAAGATCATTTTCCGAATGGCAGACCTGCATTAGAAAAGGCAGGCGTCTATATGACAGACCGGGATACTGTAAATAAAGTAGAGCGCATGAAAGTTACAACCTGCTTAAATCCACTGCATACAGCACTTGCAGTCTACGGATGCGTTTTAGGTTATACCCTGATCGCAGACGAAATGAAAGATGAGGAACTGAACAGGCTTGTCCATGAAATCGGTCCTGTAGAGGGAATGCCGGTAGTTACAGATCCGGGTATCTTATCGCCGGAAGCTTTTGTGGATGAAGTTATCAATGTGCGTATTCCAAACCCGTTTATGCCTGATACGCCGCAGCGTATCGCAACAGATACCTCCCAGAAAGTGGGCATTCGCTACGGCGAAACGATCAAAGCCTATGTGGCTCAGTATGGGGATGCGAAGAAGCTAAAAGCAATTCCACTTGCAATTGCAGGATGGTGCAGATATCTGCTTGGCGTCGATGATAAGGGAGAAAAGTTTGAATTATCTTCTGATCCAATGCTTGCAGAATTAACAGCTGCCTTAAAAGATGTAAAATTTGGTGAGAAAGAATCCTATACAGGACAGTTAAAGAGTATTTTATCCAATGAAAATATTTTCGGCATCGATCTTTACAAAGCCGGTATCGGAGAGAAAATTGAAGAATTATTTGTAAAAGAAATCGCAGGCCCGGGCGCAGTGCGCAAGACTTTGAAAGAAAATCTGACAGATTAAACAAATCAAAAACTAAGCCAGAGGAAAAACATGAAAATTCCTCTGGCTTAATTTTTTTAAATCCCTTGACAGAATATAAGCAATCCGTTACTCTAAAAATGCGTAAAGCAAAAATCTTTTTTTATCAAATGAGTGAAATCATATATGCTGGATCGGCATGGATTCCCAATATCCACAACTATATAGCAAATGGTAAGTGAACATGAGTTTATTATTGAAAGAAAAATGCAGTACATAGTATAATAGAAGGAGAATATTATTGTTAGAAGAAAAAAGAAATAACAAACCAGATGTAGTATTAAAAAAGTATTGGGAAAACAAGGAACGGTTTTCAGATTTTTTTAATGCGGTTCTGTTTGATGGAAAAACGGTTATCAGACCGGAAGAATTAGAAGATTTAGATACAGATGAATCTTCTATATTGGAGCATAAAAATTATGCAGAAACACTGAAAGCTTCACGGGATAATATTGCAATTTGCAAGAAATCTACCAGATATGGGATCAATTTTGTGATGCTTGGGATGGAGAGTCAGGAACATATTCATTACGCAATGCCTATGAGAATAATGGGTTATGACTATGGAGCATACAAAAAGCAGTATGATAATAATGCAGTAAAGTATAAGAATGGCAAGGGATTATCTTCGGATGAATTTTTGTCTAAAATGAGAAAAACAGACAAATTTATACCAGTGATCACGGCTGTTATTTATTATGGTGAACGACCGTGGGATGGCGCAGTATCATTACATGGGATGTTAGATATTCCCAAGCAATTCAGTCGTTATGTAAATGATTATAAAATGATATTGATCGAGGCTGGAAATAATAATTTAAAGTTACATAATGTCAACAACAGAGACTTGTTCAATTTAGTGGGAATGTTGATCAATAAAAGGGAGACACCTGGAAAAAGAAAAGAGCAGGCGATTCATTATGTTAAAAAGAATCATGTCGATACAACTGTGATCAGGACAGTGACAAGTGTAATGAACAGTAAACTGGATTATCAATTATTGGAGCGGAAAGGAGAAAATGAAATGTTTACCGTATTTGAAGAGACATGGAAAGAGGGAGAACAGGCAGGAAGAGCGGAAGGAAGAGCGGAAGAAATCATTGCGGCAGGATATGAATTTGGTCTTTCAGAGAAAACCATTTTAGAACGTTTACAGAAAAAACTTGCAATAACTCCGCAGCAAGCCCAGGAATATCTTGCAACTTACACAAAAGAGACCGAGCAGCGTTGCTAAATTATAAATGCTGCGTCGTTTATTAGAAGAACTACTATAAAACCTCTGATTTTTCAAAAATTAGTTCTTTTTATAACACTTTATGTAACGCCCTGAATGTTATAGTTAGTATAACAAAAAGGATAAATATGTTTTTTTGCAGCCTTGGCAAAAGTGCAGCGAGATAAACATTAAAATGGAAGGAAGAGGTTTACACAGATGAAAAAGGAAATGATGGAAAACGCTACAGGCGTAAAATTAACCAAAAAAGCCAGCAAAAACGTGATCAGATCATTATCGGTCGGACTGGCAGCAATGATGGCATTATCTACTCCGATTGCAGCATTTGCTGAGGATGCAGATGGACAGAATAGCAGTGAAACAACACCGGAAGAGAGTACAACAACTGTAACAACACAGAAATCTGCAGCAGAACAGGTGGGAGAAGTTCAGAAAGCCGCTGAAGAAACGAGCAAAACAACAGAAGCAGCAAAGGATGCGGTAAATGCAGCAGTTGATACAACAATTGCGGATGACAGTGGCGCAGACCAGACAACAAAAGATGCAGCAGGCGTATTGGATGCTACCGCAAACGGAACATTCGAAGGCGGTACAGATGTGAATGTGGCAGAAGAAATAGTTGACAAAACAATGGATCGCATAAAAGATGCGTCAGATGCCGCAGCAGATACCGACGCAGCTCTTGATAAGGCAGATAAAAAAGCAGATGAGGCAAATACAATTGCGGATGATGCAAAGAAAGAGCAGCAGGAAGCACAAGACGCATTTGATAAAGCACAAGCCGGAATTGATTCTGCAACAGACATTGAGGAGGCGAAGAATGCTTACGATCAGGCAGCTGGTATTGTAGGCGATGCACAGAAAGCGTATGAGACTGCCAAAGCAGCTTATGACAGCAAAGTAGCCGAATACAATACAGCGTTAGACGAGCTTAAGGCGGCACAGGCAGCTTATGATACAGCAGTTGCCGAAGCAAGTACCGAGGCAGCGGCAGCCGCAGCAAATCTTGCAGCAGTTCAGGAGAAAGCGAAGGCTCTTCAGGAGGCAGCAGAGGAAGCAAAAACAGCAATTCCGGAGCTTACCGATGCACAGAAAGCAGCACTTGAGATCATCGCTCTGGAAAAAGAACGTGCAGGGGATACCTCCACAAACTGGAGAAAAGAAGATGAGCTGTTCAAAGTGATCCTTAAGAATTACTACATTCCGGAACTTGCCAAGGGAGAACTTGTTGACTGCAAGTGGACCTGGAATCGGAATGATAACAAAAACTATTGTGAGGTGACTTACAAAGATGTGGCAGGTGACACACAAACCGTATATCTGAACTACAAGCTCAACGATACCCGCGATGATCTTGTTATTTTCGAGAAGGCAGAAGAAGTGGTTTCCTATGATGTGAAGGGCACAGACGGAAGCCTTGCATTCAATATCAATGCAGAGAACTTCCCGGCAGATAAGCTTCAGAATGATCAGGATACCGCAGTTTATGAGAATAACGGAGTGGTATACACAATCGTAAATATAGGTGGACAGTTCTATGTGGTCGACTCAGCTTCTAAGGACGTTGAGGTGAACAATAACTATAACAGTGAACAATATGAAACTTCCGGTGAGAAAAAGACCACCTATTCAGTGGATGAAAATGGCAAACTGGTCAAAACGGTAAAACAAAACGTTTCCGAGATTACATACACGGAAACTAAATTATCTTCTGATAAGACATATGACAATGTCGAGGCAGCAGAAAAGGATCTGGCCGATAAAAAAGCAGCATTGAAAGACGGAGATAAAGATGTCGAGACGTCCATGAGCGCAACAGCGACTGCAGATGTGACCGTAAGCCAGAAAACTACATTTACGACAACTATTGATTTATCGAAAATTGTTGTTGAAATGAAAAAAATCAATAATGATAACGATAAATACGAGAAGAAAAATGCCGAGATTGCAGCAAAGGAACTTTTGGCTAAATTCACCAACAAAGAGGCGTTAGAGAACCTGCTTGGCGGCGATTATAAGATCGAAAGTATTAATACAGATAATGCAAAAGTGAATGCTGTAGATAAGTACAAAAATACTTCCGGCAGATGGGTAGACTGGGGTGCAGATTCTGCTGCTTATAAAAACGTATTTTCAGGCACGATCGTTATTACTTATTCGCAGACAGTGACTGCAAAAGCAAACGCTGTGGAATCCAAGACAAATGCTGTAAATGCAGCAGACAATACGAATCTGGAAGCGTTAAAGGATCAGGCATATGATGCTGCAAAAGCAGATGCAGAAAAACTTCTTGGAGATGCAGTTTCCCAGAATAAGAAGATTAAAGACAACCTGAAAACTGGAGATCTGCATATTAACGGTTATGAAGGCTGGAATGGAAAACATAACTCCAACGTAGCAATCAAAATCCATTATGCCGATGACACATTCACAGAGGGAGAGAAGACAACGGATCAGGCAGTTGTTGACGAGAAGAACAGCTCCACAACCTTATCCGTTTCCTACACCGGAACTTATCAGCAGAAAAATTCCAAAGATCTTGGTGCGCAGACCGTGGAAACACAGAAATACAATCAGACTGCCAAGGCAGAGGAAAAAACAGCTTATACAAGCAACAAATATTATGATGAATATAAGAAAACAGGAGAAATCAATGAAGGAATCTGGCTCACCGGAAAAGATGATAATCGTTTCCCGGGACATGAAAGCTTAAAGAGCTTCTATGATTTCAAAGATGCAGCATTAAAAGCGGAGGCTGAAAGAGCAGAGAAAGTAGCAAAAGCGGATGCGATCATTGACGCAGCAAAGAATGCGGTGGAAAAAGTTGATAAAGCAAAAGCAGATGCGGACAGCTTAAAGGATAAGCTTACAGCACTTCTTACAAGCCAGAACTACACAGCAGATCAGGTAAAAGAGTTAGAGGGACAGATCAGCGCGGCAGAGATAAAATTAAAAGAGGCAGAGGACATGGCAAAAGACCTGACAGATAAGTTAGGAATTGCAGGAGAAACACTGGCTGATAAGATCGCAGAACTCACCCCTGCACCGGCTCCGGGCGAAGGCGGTTCCACAACGACACCGGGTGGCACAACTACCCCATCCGGCACTGAAACGACACCGGGCGGCGCAACTACCCCATCCGGTACTGAGACGACACCGGGCGGCGCAGCCACAACACCTGCAGGCACTGTAACTACAGCAGCGGCTCCGGCAAGTGCAGCCACAATTGTTACAACAGCCACAGCAGCTGCAACACCGGTTGAGATCGCAGAGACACCGGTAGCGCTTGCAGCAGCTGCAACACCGGCGGCAGCAACGAGAACAGCAGCGGTTGCAAATGCAAATGCCGCAGCTGATACAGATGCGGACGCTGACACAGATGTGACAATTGCGGACGAGGAGACACCTCTTGCAGCGAACGGAGCACAGGAGAGCTCGACAATTGCCGATGAAGAAACTCCACTTGCAGCAGAGGCTGGCGCAGTGAAAAACATGCAGCAGGAGAAAATGTCCTGGTGGTGGTTACTCATCATTGCACTTCTTGGTGTAACCGGCGAGGAAATGTACCGCAGAAATAAAAAGAAAAAAGCAGAAGCAGCTCAGAAAGATGAGAAATAAATTTTAACAGTAAGGCGCATCCAAAAGGTGCGCCTTTTCTAAAACATCCATTGCAAAAAAATAAAATACGGAGTATTCTGAAAACAGGAAAAATATGATTCGTAATTTGTATACAAGGAAACAAAATCTATGAAAAAAAAGAAAACACTCATAATCTGCATGCTTCTTGGCATAATGCTCCTGACTTCCTGCGGAAAAACAGATCATCAGGATCAGGCGTCAGTCGCCACCGAGCAGACATCCGGAGACAGCCGGCAAACGACAGAAGAACCTGCGGAAACCGTCGGCGAACCGGAAGAGACAACAGAAGCAGCCAAAGCAGCCGGGACAGCCCAAGCGGCAGTAGAAGCCGTGGAAAGCACAGAATCTTCTGAATATGCAGAACGTAAAAGCATCATCATCACAGCCACAAACGAGTGCGGCATCGACATTGGGATGTTTTCTGTGATCGATCCGATCAGCGGCGAACAATACAATATCAGTGCAATCGCAGATGGACAGTCTGTTTCCATGCCGGTAGAGTGGCCGGTGGAGATCACAGATTTTCAGTGGGCGCTTTATAATCAGAACGGTGAACTCTGCGTTGAGGCAACCACGGATATCAGCCAGGCGGAGAGCGGAGTGACCTTGCTTCTCACCGGAGACGGAAATCTGGATGATGTACAGGAGATCTTCGAATAATGCAGACGATCTGATACAGACAATTCTGCCTGTACAGGGCAGTCAGGACAGAAATGATAAAAACAGGGGGTACTCATGGAAGAAAGAAGAGAAATATCGAGGGTAGAATACAAGACAAATGGTGTTGTCGTAATCTGCGATACACAGGAAAAAATATACGTGGACGTGAAAGACATCAGTCCGTTAGGCATGGGAATCTGTGTGCCGGAGGGGCATGAAGGCCTTCTCGGAAAACAGGTGATCGTTGTGGCAGAAACACTGATCATGTATGCGGAGGTTTCCCGCGAAGAAAAGCAGGAAGACGGCTCCACATTCATTGGTGTGCATGCGATAAAATTCACAGATGACGTTCTGCAGTATCTGTTTTCACACATTGGCTGATGAAACTAATCTTCTAAGCTCGCAGTTTCCGAGCAGCTGATCCCAGAAATGCTCAAGAGGAATCTCTTCATACTGGCAGATCAGGCTGCAGTCTAAGGCTCCATGGGCGACGATCAGTACATTTTTTCCGGAAACAACTTCCGGCGTTAAAACATCGTGGATAAAAGAGCCGCTGCGGGCATACAAATGCTCAAGACTTTCCGCACCATCTACAGCATGATAATGGACAGGATCATGGAACAGCGTATATACCGGACAATCTGGTTTCTGTGTGACATGTTCTGTTCCTTCATACATGCCAAATCCCATCTCGCGGAGACGGTCGTCCGTCAGGATCGGCGTGCCGCTCCCTTCCAGAAAAATTTCAGCAGTCTCCTGCGCACGCTGTAAGGGAGAACAATAGCAGATATCAAATCGCAGATCCCCATACTTTTTCCGCGCGTCTCTCGCCATCTGGCGGCCTTCTTCATTCAAAGGAATATCTTCGCTTCCCTGCAGGCGGTGGACTGCATTCCAGTCAGTTTTTCCGTGTCTCATGATATATAACATAATAAACCTGTCTCTTATACACATCTGACGCTGCCGACGATC
>OWIV01001131.1_pt1 | contig 13194 bp, 12 predicted proteins | sample 1732831 | NCBI WGS metagenome assembly OWIV01 (sample SAMN05065757, study PRJEB22554) | human gut metagenome | biome: ENVO:2100002; feature: ENVO:00000062; material: ENVO:00002003 | host: Homo sapiens | place: USA
TACACTTATGCGATCGTCGGCAGCGTCAGATGTGTATAAGAGACAGCAATAAATAAAATCACAATTAGGGAGGAAATAAAGATGAAAAACACAAAATTCAGTGTATTTAAACTGGCAGCTTGTATGCTTGCACTGGCAGGCTGCATATTGCTGTGGCCAAATCAGCAGACCTATGCCGCCGAACTTCAGAAGGATAATTATAATGGCTGGTATTATGAAAACGGACAGGCATATTGGTATGATAACGGTGTACTGGCACGGTCAAAAGAAGTTTATGATCCACAGACAGATGCATGGTATTGGTTTGAAGCAGATGGAACAATGGCAAGGGATAAGGATGTCTTTATTGTATTAAATGCAGACGGAACAGGAAAGTGGACACGTTACGACAGCGACGGCAGAATGGTAAAAGGAGAAAGCTACAAAAACGGTGCATGGTATTATTTTGATTTAACGACAGGTGCTATGGCAAAGGGTTTTGTTAATCTTCCACAGTCAGATGATCCGAATGGCAAGTGGGTATACTATGATCCGATCACCGGAAGAATGCAGTATGGAGAGCAGTATATTGATGGATACTGGTATTATTTTGATACAGCTACCGGAAAGATGGCGCATGGAAAATATTACCGTGACGGTGCATATTACTATTACGACACAGTAACCGGAATTATGCAGTACGGAGAACAGACAATTGATGGGGACGAATATTATTTTGATACAGAAACCGGAGCAATGGTTACCGGAGAAGTTGAACGTGATGGAAGGTACTACTATTATGATGATGAAACCGGAGCAATGCTGGGACTTGGTGAGCAGATTGTAAAATATGCAGAAAAATTTTTAGGTACACCTTATACGTGGGGAGGTACATCACCGGATACCGGATTTGACTGTTCGGGATTTACACAGTACGTATACAGTAATTTTGGAATAGATTTAGACAGGACATCATCAGCACAGAGAAGACAGGGAGAAGCTGTAGATGAAGATGATATTATGCCGGGCGATTTGGTGTGCTATAGTGGACATGTTGCAATTTATGTAGGAAATGGACAGGTTATTCATTCACCACAGGAGGGCGAAGTGGTTAAAATTTCCAATATGCATATGATGTCGATTATAACGATTAGAAGATTTACAAATTAGTTTTCTGATATTGAATATTTTAGTATAACCGGAATTGATAGGAATATTTGTCATATAACGCAGCAAAAGAGCCACAGCACGTGTCCTCTTTTCCCGCGTTATATTTTTTTAATACATTCACCTATTGACATAGTAGGTAGATAGGAATATTATCTTGATAAAACAAAGGATTGGAGAACAGGCATATGATGATTTCTTCAAAGGGCAGGTATGCCCTGCGGGTTATGGTATTTCTTGCGGAGCATAACTCAGATGAATATGTACCGCTAAAAGAAATATCGGAAAAAGAGCAGATTTCACAGAAGTATCTAGAGAGCATTGCAAGAATGTTGTCCAAAGAACATTTAATAGAAGGCATCAGCGGACACGGCGGAGGTTACCGGCTGGCAAGAAAACCGGAAGACTACCGGATTAGTGAAATATTGAGATTGACGGAAGGAACACTTGCACCGGTATCCTGCTTAAAGGACGATGCAGTGCCCTGCGACAGGGCAGGTGACTGCTGTACACTGCCAATCTGGAAAGGGCTGGCGGAGCTTGTGGATAAATATTTTGACAGCATGACACTGAAAGAAGTCGCAGAGAATGCCAGACAGCAGATGATACAAAATCAGAGATCAAATGAAAAAAGTTGATACAATATTACCCTGCCGGATACAAACAGGCAGGTTTGTGTCACAACAAAAATACACATAAAACAGCTTGCAATTAGGGTGATATAAAAATTAGGAGGAACAATCATGTCAGAAAAAGAATTACTGAATGTAAAAGATTTAGTTGTAGATGTAGAGGAAAAGGAAATTTTACACGGGGTCAACCTTACGATTCGTCCGGGAGAAACCCACGTACTTATGGGACCGAACGGAACCGGTAAATCTACACTGGGCTATACATTGCTTGGCAATCCACGCTACACGGTAAAGCAGGGGGAAATCCGGTTTGACGGAAAAAATATCACCGCAGAACCGGTCAATGAGCGTGCAAAGGCAGGCATCTTTTTATCTTTCCAGAATCCGCTGGAAGTGCCGGGTGTGACACTCAGCTCCTTTATCAGAAATGCGGTAGAGCAAAAGACCGGCAAACGAATCCGTCTGTGGGAGTTTAAAAAGCAGCTGGAAGCGGCAATGGAACTGCTTGATATGGATAAGTCGTATGCAGAGCGTGATTTGAATGTCGGATTTTCCGGCGGTGAAAAAAAGAAAGCTGAGATTTTACAGCTCTTAATGTTAAAGCCAAAGCTGGCAATTCTTGATGAAACCGACTCCGGCCTGGATGTTGATGCCGTGCGCACTGTATCAGCCGGTATCCGTGAATATCAGAAAAACAGCGAAGGCAGTCTGCTGGTTATCACACATAGCACAAAAATTCTGGAATCCCTTCCGGTAGATTATACACATGTTATGGTGGAAGGAAAAATCATTAAGACAGGCGGTGCAGGGCTTGTTGATGAGATTAATGAAAGCGGTTTTGCAGGCTACGAGGCAGAGGAACACAGGTAGGAAAGCAGAGAATCAAGCATACAGCAAACAGCGGAAAGGGAGTAACAGGCGATGAAAGAAAAAAGCTATGTGGAAGACATCGACAGAAGCGTTTATGATTTCAAAGATGATGAAAAAGATGCGTATAAATTGCAGGCGGGTCTGACGCCGGAGATTGTAGAAAAATTATCAAAAGAAAAAAATGACCCGGTATGGATGCAGAACTTCCGTTTACAGGCATTACAGATTTACAATGAAATGCCCGTACCGGACTGGGGACCGTCGATTGAAGGACTGGATATGGCAAATATCGTGACCTATGTCCGTCCGAATACGAATATGAAGGCAAAATGGTCAGACGTACCGGAAGACATTAAAAATACATTTGAGCGGCTCGGTATCCCGCAGGCAGAGCGGAAATCCCTTGCCGGTGTCGGCGCGCAGTACGACTCTGAACTGGTATACCACAATGTGCGCGAGGAGGTTGCGGCACAGGGAGTTGTATACACGGATATGGAGAGTGCCTTAAAAGGCGAATATGCCGACATGGTACAGAAGCATTTTATGAAGCTGGTAAAGCCGAACGACCACAAATTTGCGGCACTGCACGGTGCAGTATGGTCCGGCGGTTCATTTGTGTATGTGCCAAAGGGGGTATCGGTAGAAATTCCGTTACAGTCGTATTTCCGGTTAAATGCGCCGGGGGCAGGACAGTTTGAGCATACGCTGATTATTGTGGATGAGGGTGCAGACCTGCATTTTATCGAGGGCTGTTCCGCACCGAAATATAACGTGGCAAACCTACATGCAGGCTGTGTGGAACTGTTTGTCGGCAAAAATGCAAGACTGCGGTATTCTACGATTGAAAACTGGTCAAAGAATATGTACAACTTAAATACAAAGCGCGCACTCGTTGAAGAAGGCGGCACGATTGAATGGGTTTCAGGTTCATTTGGTTCGCACGTTTCTTACCTGTATCCGATGAGCATTTTAAAGGGCAAGGGCGCAAAAATGGAATTTACAGGCATTACATTTGCAGGAAAAGGACAAAATCTGGATACCGGAGCCAAGGTTGTACACAGTGCGCCGGATACCAGCTCTTATATTAATACAAAGTCGATTTCAAAGGACGGCGGTATTTCGACATTCCGATCTTGCGTTGTAGTGGCAAAGAATGCGAAGAACGCAAAGTCTTCCGTATCCTGCCAGTCCCTGATGTTAGATGCCATATCCCGCTCGGATACGATTCCGGCGATGGATATCCGCACAAAGGATGCCAATGTCGGACATGAAGCGCAGATTGGCAGTATTAGTGATGAAGCCGTATTTTATCTGATGTCCCGCGGCATGAGCGAGGAAGATGCGAGAGCCTGCATTGTCAGTGGATTTGCAGACAATGTATCAAAGGAGCTGCCACTGGAATATGCGGTTGAAATGAACAATCTGATTCGGTTGGAGATGAAGGGCAGTATTGGCTAGAAATGCGGAATGGAGATTAATATGAAAGAAACAGTGAATATAAAAATAAATCAGTTACCGTCTAAGACATGGCACTGGCTGAAATTAAATGAAACGAATTTTGCATGGACCGATGAAGCACAGGGCTGTACAATTGTAAAAAAAGAAAGCACAGAAAACGAAGCATTATCGGGCGGTAAAGAAACAGCAGAAGCATTGGCGGACATTAAAGCTTTCGAAGCTGTGGAAACCGGAGCGGGACGTCAGGCAGACTGCGTGTTTAAGGCAGTGGCGCCGGAAAGAATAACGGCGGCAGCAGGCAGAGAACCGGAAAATCCTGTGGTATATGAAATCAGCGGCACAGATACGGCATCTGCCGGTATGTTAGACATTTATGCAGAGGAAAACAGCCGGATTACGGTTGTGGAGCGCTTTACGAAAAAGACCCCGGAAGATACTAATCTGGCATTCCGTACACGCATGATTGCGGCAAAAAACAGCAAAATCCGTCTGGTGCAGGTCATAGCCCTCGGCGAGGAGCAGCCCCTTTTATCCGATACAGGCTGTGTCTGTGATGAAAATGCGCAGGTCGAGCTGTTGCAGTTATTTATCGGCAAGGGTCATGTATACAACGGCGTGCGTACAGATTTAAAGGGCGAGCGTGCGGATTTTCAGGTGCAGACAGGCTATCTTGTGCAGAATACCCAGCTTTTGGATATAAATTATATTGTAAATCACATCGGCAAGAAGACAACCAGCAATGTGACGGCAGACGGCACGTTAAAAGATGCCGCACACAAAGTATTCCGCGGTTCGATTGATTTTAAACGCGGCGCTTCGGGTGCAAAGGGAACGGAAAGCGAACAGGTACTGCTTCTGGGCGATGATGTCATCAATCAGACCATTCCGCTGATTCTTTGTGCGGAAGAAGATGTAGAAGGCAATCACGGTGCGGCAATCGGCGAACTTGATGAAGAAACACTGTTATATTTTGCGGCAAGGGGCATTGATAAAAAACATGCCGAAGATATTATGACACGGGCAAAGCTTGAACTTTTAACCCATAAGATTGACGATGAAGAAACAAAGGAATTTGCAGAAGAGCAGTTAAGTGAGGTATTGACAGATGACAGATTATGATTACAGACAGGATTTTCCCCTGTTACGGGAAAATAAAACGGTTTATATTGATAATGCGGCAACGGCACAGCGGCCGGACTGCGTACTGGAAGCGGAAAAGCATTTTTATGAAACGGCAAATGCAAATCCCCTGCGCGGATTTTATCCGTTGAGCCTTGCGGCGACCGAGCAGTACGAAGAAGCAAGAAAGACCGTGCAGAAATTTATTCATGCGAAATCTTCCAAAGAGATTATTTTTACAAGAAATACGACAGAAAGCTTAAATCTGGTGGCATACAGCTACGGCCTTTCAAACCTGCGTGAGGGTGATGAAATTGTGGTTAGTATTATGGAACACCACAGCAACCTGCTTCCGTGGCAGATGGTGGCAAGACAGACCGGCGCAGTATTAAAATTTCTGGAATGTACACAGGAAGGAACACTTCCTGACGAGGTGCTTGAAGCTGCGATTACGGAAAAGACAAAGCTTGTGGCGGTTGCGCAGGTATCCAATGTCTTAGGCTGTGTCAATCCGGTTGAAAAAATCGTAAAGCTGGCGCATGAAAAAGGCGCGGTTGTGGTTGTCGATGCCGCACAGAGCGCACCGCATATGCCGGTGGACGTAACGGCACTCGATGTCGATTTTCTCGCATTTTCGGGTCACAAACTCATGGGACCGATGGGAATCGGTGTATTATACGGAAAAGAAGAACTGTTAGAGAAAATGCCGCCATTTTTAACGGGCGGAGAAATGATTTCTTCCGTAACAAGAGAGGGCGCAACGTATGCTAAACTGCCGCACAAATTTGAAGCGGGTACGGTCAATGCGGCAGGGGCTGCCGGACTTGCGGCGGCAATCCGCTATGTTGAAAAAATCGGCTTTGACACAATTATGGCAAAGGAAGAAGCACTTACAAAACGCGCCATGGAGGGTTTAAAGAAAGTGCCGCATCTGCATATTTTAGGCGATGAAGCTCCTGAAAATCATACGGGAATAGTTGCATTTACAATAGAAGGCGTACACCCGCATGATGTCAGCGAAATCCTTTCATCAGACGGAATTGATGTGCGTGCGGGACATCACTGCGCACAGCCGCTTTTAGAGTATCTGGGGGTACACAACGCAACGCGCGCAAGCTTTATGTTTTATAATACGCCGGAGGAAGTGGATGCATTTGTAGAAAGCACGGCGCAAATCAGAAGGAGAATGGGATATGGAGAATAGAAGCTTTTATAATGAAATTCTGACGGAACACAATATGCGCCCGGAATTTAAACATGACCTGCCGGATGCCAATATTGTTCTGGAAGGGGTCAATCCGAACTGCGGCGATGATATCTGGCTGAAATTAAAAGTAGAAAACGGTATCATTGAAGACGGCGCATTTGTCGGGGACGGCTGTGCCATTTCACAGGCATCGGCAGACATTATGCTCGGCATGATTATCGGAAAGTCTAAAGAAGAGGCATTGCGCCTCGGAAAGCTGTTTTTACGCATGATTCAGGGCGAAGCAGATGACGAAGAAATCGAACAGCTTGAAGAAGCTTCGGCGTTAAAAGATATTGCCCATATGCCTGCGCGTGTAAAATGTGCCGTTCTTGGCTGGCATACGCTGGAAGAAGCGTTAAAAAAACTTTGACCAATTTGTATATCTGTGTTATGTTAAAAGAGAAACAGAGGACAGATTACAAAAGGGGGCATATTTTTTATGACTAAAATGCTGAAAAGCATCATTGCCGGTGCGGCAGTTCTGATTGGTGCATGTTTTATCGGACAGACCCAGCAGGTGCAGGCAGCAGATGATTATGCACTGCGTCTGGCAGAGGATAACCAGTGGTACTATTATCAGGATGACGAAGTCGATACAGCGTATCAGGGACTTGCGTTAAATGAATATGGCTGGTGGTACGTATCGGACGGTACAATTGACTGGGATTATGCCGGGATGGCGTTAAATGACTACGGCTGGTGGTATGTATCTAATGGTACAGTGGATTTTAACTACACCGGAATGGCATTAAACGAATATGGCTGGTGGTACTTTAACAATGGGGTACTGGATTTATCATATACCGGAATGGCGTTAAACGATTACGGCTGGTGGTATTTTAATAAGGGCCATCTTGATTTGTCATATACGGGAATGGCACGCAATGAATACGGCTGGTGGTATTTTGACAATGGGATGCTTGATTTGACGTATACAGGCATGGCATGCAATAAATACGGCTGGTGGTATTTTACAGATGGATTACTGGATTTAGAGTATTACGGTTTAGGTGAAAATGAGTACGGTTTATGGCTGTATGAAGACGGACGGATTAATTTTAATTATACGGGAAGCATCACGGACGGTTCACAGATTTACATCATTCAGAAGGGCTATGTTACAGAGATTTCAAAGGTACGTTGTAACCTTGATCCGAATGATCCGTATTACAATTATGAATACGCGTACAGAACAGGCGATACATCCGTTATTAAAACAGATGAACAGGAAGCGTTTTTTGAAGGCTTGTCCGCTTGTCTGGATGCTGCATTTGAGTATAATACCCTGTTTGAACAGGAAAAAGCAGTACACGATTACATGGTGTTAAATTCAGCATATGATTATGAAAGTTATCAGAACGGAACCGTACCGGAGGTATCACATACGGCAGAAGGCATATTTGTCTATAAGACAGCGGTATGTGACGGATATGCCGGTGCGTTTAAGCTGTGCATGGATATTTTAGGAATTCCATGTGAAACGATTACCGGAACAGCAGGTGGTATCGGACATGCATGGAATGCGGTAATGCTTGATGATGAGTGGTATATGGTAGATGTAACATGGGATGATCCGGTACCGGATACGCCGGGACAGGTGCTGTATGGGTATTTTAACATTACAGATGAAAAAATGAAGCAGGATCATACCTATACAAGTGATATTACGGCAGATGGAACAAAGTATTATTATCTTGGAATGCAGGAAAATTATTTTACAGATGCAGAGATAGATGATTATTATGCTTATATCAGTGAAAAGGCATCAGAAACATCAGGGAATGTTACAATTACGGCAATGGTAGAAAGTACGGATCAGGAAATTGACAGTGAATGGCTGGGTACATTTACAGATTCAGGCAGACTGGAGATTTCATATCGTGAACTGAGTCTTTCAGTTCAGTGGTCAGGGCATATCGCAACATTTACATGGACGTTGAAAAGATAGAAAATATTCAGGAGGAATAACATGGCGTTTTTTATGACACGGAAGAAAAGAGAGCAGATTGGGGATGAGATTGATGATTTACTGATGCGTCAGTATCATCACAGATGTAAGCTCGAAGAGGCACAACAGGCCGGAAACGAAGAACGTGCGCAGTATGAAAAGAATAAGATAGAAGAGGAAGAACTTCAGATTCAGAAATTAAGAAAAAAGCTTGCATAGCAGGCGTGGAGATGCTATGAAGTATTCAATTGTAATCGTTACATATAACCGTTGCGATTTATTAAAAGAGTGTATTACATGTGCGTTGCAGCAGACAATTGCTGCAACGCATATTGTCGTAATCGACAACGCATGCACAGATGATACCGACAGGTATTTAAACAGCCTTTCAATACCGCAGCTTGTACATTACCGGCTGGATCATAATGCAGGAGGGGCCGGCGGCTTTTATGAAGGACTCAAAAAAGCGCATGAACTGGGAGATGAAGCGCATATTATAATAGATGATGATGCAATGCTTTCTAAAGACTTTGCAGAACAGCTGTTGGACAAAGCCCGGAAAAATCCAGAGATACTTGCATTTGCAGGGGCTGTAAAGACAGAGGGCTGTATTGTCCGGGATCACCGTCAGCGGATGAAAAGACCAGGCTTCAGAATGGAGAAAATCGCACCGGAGGAATATCAAAAGGAGTCTTTTTACTGCGATACGGCCTCCTTTTGCGGTCTGATGATTCGCGATGAGGTGATTGCGCGGATTGGATATCCGCAAAAAGAGTATTTTATATGGTATGATGATACAGAATACTGTGTAAGAATCCGTGAAATCTCCCCGATTATGGTAATTCCGGCAGCAGTATTAAATCACAAAACGGTGTTTAAACCGATGGACTGGCCAAGGCATTATACATGGAAAGATTACTATGGAATCAGAAACCGCATGCATATGGTGCGTACTCATGGGAATTTGTGGGACTATGTGGTTTTGCGGCTGCTTTTGTGGACGGGCAGTGGTATGCGTAACAGAATATTTGCACTGGTTCATCTGCATCATGAGGATTGGAAAGAAGAAGTATCCATCTATAAGCGGGGAATCCGCGATGGAAAGAAATTTTTAAAAGAGAAACAGAGGTAAAGAAATATGCATAGTGAACAGACGGAACTGCATTTGCAGCATATGATTGAGCGGGCGCAGATGGGGATGCAGGGCGAAGAAAAAGAGATTGAGGAACTGCTTTTTGATGAGGTCTATACGTTAGTTTATACGATTTACAAGGATAAAGAAAAGACACAGAAAGTAGTGCGGACCATTTTGGAAAAGTATGTTGCAAATCTTTCGGACAGAAAAATTCTGGATGTACATAAAAATGTTCAGGTCTATGCAATTGTGCGGATTTATCAGGCACTGGGTAAAAAGAACGGGACATTATATACAGCAGCTGAAAATATGAAAGAATATGAATACACCGTCATTGCAGATGATTCGGAATTTGAAAAAACAGCAGACACTTACGCAGGTGCGTTCGAGAGCGTACATGCCTATAAAAGCAAACCGGAAGCATTTCAGAATTTAAAGGCAGAAAAGATGATAATGGCTGCTTTATATATGTATGAAAAATGCACTGTCGATGAAATCAGCAGGACCTTAAAAATTGATGAAAGCATTGTGAAAAATGAAATTGCACAGTTAAGGGAATGTATGCTTAAAATAGGAAAGAGTACGACAGTCAAAGAAAAACGGTCACAGGAAAATGTGCAGATGCGTAAAAAGCATGAGAAAACGCATCCGGGTGATGAACAGGACGAAAAAGGACTGGTCGACTACCTTTTGCCGAATCTGGGAAAAGGAGCAAGAACAGCAATTGATATAGCAGCTTCGGTTGTTGTTATAGCTGCCTATTTTGTCATTTTTCATTAAATGTATTGAAACAACAGGGAAATTAGTGTATCATTAATTGATTGCATCTGATACAGGGTGCTATATATTGAATTGAGGATAGATTATGAAACTGATTATACAGATACCTTGTTTTAATGAGGCAGAAACCTTAGAGGTTACATTAAATGATTTGCCGAAACACATCGATGGAATTGATGAAATAGAGTATTTGATTATTGATGACGGAAGCCATGACAATACAGCGGAAGTTGCAAAGAAATGGGGGGTGCACTATGTTGTACGCTTTCGAAGGAACAAAGGTCTTGCCAAAGGATTTATGGCGGGGCTGGATGCCTGCTTAAAGAACGGGGCAGATATTATTGTCAATACCGATGCGGACAACCAGTACTGCGGTGCGGATATTGAAACACTGGTCAGACCGATTCTTGACAAAAAAGCGCATATTGTAATCGGAGAACGTCCGATTGATGATACGGAGCATTTTACACCGTTAAAGAAAAAGCTTCAGCATTTTGGCAGCTGGGTTGTGCGCAAGGCAAGTAAGACGACAATTCCGGATGCACCAAGCGGATTCCGTGCGTATTCCAGAGAAGCTGCGATGAGAATTAATGTAATTAACGATTATACCTATACACTGGAAACAATTGTACAGTCAGGCCGTGAAAAAATGGCGGTGATGTCAGTGCCAATCCGGACCAACCCCGAATTGCGTGAATCCCGGCTGTTTCACAGCATGTGGGGATATATTAAAAAATCCATGCTGACAATTGTGAGAACCTATCTGATGTACCGCCCGCTGTACTTCTTTTTTATGCTGGGAAGTATTCTTGCGCTGGCAGGCGTTGGTTTTTTTGTACGGTATTTTGTATTTTTTTGTTCCGGTGAAGGTGGTGGACATCTGCAGTCACTGATTTTAGCCAGTACCCTTCTGATTGTTGGTTTTCAGACAATTGTGGTCGGGCTGCTCGGCGATGTGATTTCCGCAAACCGTAAGATTTTACAGGATGTACAGTATCATGTAAGGAAAATGGATTACAGCAGACAGGAATGTGAAGATGAAAAATCTTCCGATTTAGTAAAAAATGAGTCAGGGTTATCAGAATGAAAAAAAGACTGCTTATAACAGGTTCGACCTTTCCACGCTATGAAAATGACACCGAACCGAGGTTTATACTGGATTTGGCAAAATATATGAAAGAATACGCAGAGGTGACGGTATTGGTACCGGCAGCGCCTAAAGCAGCAGATACAGAGGTGCTGGAGGGTGTGTCCGTGATACGGTACCACTATTTTCCGGTTCATTCATTAGAAACATTATGTTATCCAGGAGCAATCGTACCCAGAATCAGAGAAAAGAAAGTCAGGGGCCTTCTGGTTCCCTGGCTTTTTGTGTCATTATGGGTGCATCTTTTTAAAATGAGAAAGTCCTATGACATTGTTCAGGCAAACTGGCTGATTCCACAGGGAATTGTCCAGTCGTTCTTAAAAAAACCGTATATTGTGACTGGACATGGTGCAGATGTGACTTCACTGAATCGTGGATTGTTAAAAAAATTAAAAAAAAGGTGCTTAAAAAATGCATGGGGCGTCACTGCGGTATCCCGGCCTTTGATGGACGTATTGGACGGCATTTATAAGAATGGAAATCAGGCGGTAATTTCCATGGGGTGCGATACTTCACTTTTCGGACGGCAGTATCGTGAAGAAAATTATTTTGGACAGGGAAATCAAAAGGTACTTTTATTTGTCGGACGACTGGCAGAAAAAAAGGGAGTGTGCTATGCCATTGAAGCATTGAGAAATGTAGAGGATGCAATGCTTGTGATTGCCGGTGACGGACCGTTAAGGGAAGAACTGCAAAGACAGGCTGACAAAGTCATGCGGGAAACCGGAAAAAAAATTGTTTTTCTGGGGGCAAAAACACATGAGGAATTAAAAAAAATTTATGCTTCGGCAGATTTATTTGTAATGCCCAGCATTACGGCAAAAGACGGAGACAAAGAAGGCTTCGGGCTGGTGATACTGGAGGCATTTGCTTCTGGGCTTCCGATTGTGGCAAGCCGCTCCGGGGGGATTACGGATATTGTAAAAGACGGTGTCAACGGCTTCCTTGTTGAAGAAAAGGATGCCGGTGGCATGGCAGAACAGATAGACAGGCTCTTGAAAGATGAGGAAATCTATAATAAAATGCAGACAGAGGCAAAAAAGTCGGCTCAGCAGTATGATTACAGGCAGATAGCGGCACGTTATGCACAATTTTTAAAATTAATATGATATCAGGGGTGTGTGCGCAGCACGTAACAATCCGCAGGTATCATAGCAGGGGATGTCCCGGCATCATAAAATAGAAAAAATGGAGATTAGATATGGGGAAACTGGACGAACAGCTGATTCAGCTGATAAATAATGAAATAGAGGGAAAAGGCGGAGGATTTGAGGAGTTTTGTACACTGGCATCTGAAGTGGTACAGCCGGTTGTAAAAAAAGTGTTTCCGAAAAATGAAACATTGTATAAAAAGGCAGTGAAGCAGATTCTGGTGCGGATGTATCAGAAGATTGAAATGGCGGATATGAACCAGATCCGGGAATGGATGGAGCGGTTTGCGCTGGATGTTCTGGAAAAGAATTATCCAAGAGAAACGGCAGCGGCAAAAAAAAGAGAAACACGGCAGGAGCAGGAACCGGTAAAGAATGAAGAAAGTTTACAAAAAAGCGCCCGGACAGAAGAACAGGAACAGGATGAACTGATTGCGGCGGCGATGGCGGCCTTTGCAAAATTGCAGGATGACCAGCCGGAGGAACAGGTGGAACTGCCGGAAGAAGTGCCTGTCTCTTATACACATCTCCGAGCCCACGAGACTACGCTGCATCTCGT
>OWIV01001149.1_pt1 | contig 13010 bp, 6 predicted proteins | sample 1732831 | NCBI WGS metagenome assembly OWIV01 (sample SAMN05065757, study PRJEB22554) | human gut metagenome | biome: ENVO:2100002; feature: ENVO:00000062; material: ENVO:00002003 | host: Homo sapiens | place: USA
GAGATGCAGCGTAGTCTCGTGGGCTCGGAGATGTGTATAAGAGACAGGATATGGCAGTGTGGTTCTGATTATACCCGGCATCAGGGAAAGTATCCGGTCATATTCCTGACATTTAAGGATGTAAAATGTCTGACATGGCAGGAGACATTTCAGAAGATCCGTAAGCTGATTTCACTGGAATTTATACGGCACAGTGAACTTGAGGAAAGTACTGCACTTGGAATCTATGAAAAAGAACAGTACCATCGCCTTGCCAGTGACAATGCGAATGAAGTAGACTACCAGATGGGATTACAAATCTTATCTCTGTTGCTGCACAAGCATTATGGACAAGAATGTATTATCATCATTGATGAATACGATACACCGATCCAGCAGGGACATCATTGCAATTTTTATCCTGAAATCGTGAATTTCATGCGTAATTTCTTTTCCGGCGGCCTGAAGGATAATCCACATCTGGCTTTCGGCTTTCTCACAGGAATTCTCCGTGTTGCAAAAGAAAGTATTTTCAGCGGCATGAATAATTTGAAAACCAATTCAATTTTGGATGACAGTTACAGTGAATATTTCGGATTTACGCCTGAAGAAGTAAAAGATATTCTGCACTACTATGGGAAAGAGGACAAATATCAGGAGATCTGCAGCTGGTATGACGGATACCGATTTGGTCATACAGAAATCTTTAATCCATGGTCTGTGATCAATTACATTACCGATCAGTGCTTCCCAAAGGCGTTCTGGCAGTCTACCGGCAGCAACGAAATCATTGGTGAGATTATCGCGACAGCTACACCCGAGATAACGGAAGGACTTCATAAACTGCTCTGCGGTGAAAAAATCACTACGTATATAGATACCAGCGTGATCTATCCGGAGATCCAGAATAATCCATACACGATCTATAGTTTTCTTCTTGTTGCGGGTTACTTAAAAGTTGCAGAAATTTATCCACAGAATGATGGAAATTTCATGTGTGATGTTGCAATTCCAAATAAAGAGATTGCCTGTGTTTATGAAAAAGAAATTTTGAATCGGACGAATCAGAACAGCGTCGCGATTTCTATCAATCAGGCGATATTCTCCGGAAATGCAAAAAAGCTTCAGTCTTTGCTGGAGAATTTTATGCTGCAGAGTATTTCTTCTATGGATGGGGCAAATGAAAGTTTTTATCATGGCATGATGCTTGGATTATGTGCGATCCTTGGAAACAGGTACCAGATTCGTTCCAATCGAGAATCGGGGCTTGGCCGATTTGATATTCAACTGAATCCATTAGTAAAAGGAATTCCGGGATTCCTGTTTGAATTCAAACACACGAATGATGATCATGTGGATCTGGATGCGCTGGCAGATCGCGCCCTCCAACAAATAGATGCGAAAAAATATGACACGGAATTGCGGGATGCGGGTGTCCGGCCGATCATAAAAATCGGGATTGCTTTTCGTGGAAAAACAGCCGTTGTAAAACGAAAATAATGAGAAGGGGCTGCCGCACCAATTTTGGTATGCGGCAGCCCGTTTTCTATATCCATATTTCTTTTTTATCCCAGTCTTCTCACAAATTCCTCATACCCAAAGGTTTTCACCACACTGCACTCCCCATTCTCATCCATTCGCGCGATGGACGGCAGGCACATGCCGTTGAAGGTGTTGTTTTTTACCATGGAGTAGATCGCCATGTCCTCGAAATAGAGTTTATCGCCGATCTGAATCTCGTGATCGAAGGAATAGTCGCCGATCACGTCACCCGCAAGGCAGGTCATTGATGAGAGACGGTAGGTGTACTGCTTTTCGTCCGCTTCTCCGGAGTCTTTTAACGGCGGACGGTAGGGCATCTCCAGCACGTCCGGCATATGGCAGGCGGCGGAGGCATCCAAAATCAGAGTCCTGATGCCGTTATCCACAATGTCCATGACTTCCGTCACAAGATATCCCGCATTTAACGCCACGGCTTCCCCAGGTTCCACATAGACAGTGACGTCATATGTCTCCTGCATATGGCGAATGCAGCGTTCTAAACGGTCGATGTCGTAATCGTTTCTCGTGATATGGTGTCCGCCGCCCATGTTGAGCCATTTGATATTCGGAAGCTTCAGGTACTTTCCGAATTTTTCCTCCACCGCCTTCAGAGTCGTCTCCAGATCATCCGAGTTCTGCTCACAGAGGGTATGGAAGTGGATCCCGTCAAGCTTTTCCACAAGATCTTCCCGGAAATTGGCCAGGGTCACGCCGAGTCTGGAGCCCGGCGCACAGGGATCGTAGATCGCGTGGTCGCCCTGAGTGGAGCACTCCGGGTTTACGCGGATGCCGATGCTGACGCCTTTTTCCTTACAGAAGTCCGCGTATTTTTCAAGCTGGGAAAAGGAATTGAATACCAGATGTTCGCAGATATCGGTGAGTTCCCCGATCTCTGATTCCTTGAAGGCCGGAGCGAATACGTGATTTTCTTTTCCCATTTTTTCATATCCAAGCTTTGCCTCGAAAAGACCGCTGGCTGTGGTTCCGTCCAGATACTGCCCGATCAGCGGATACTCAAAGAAGTTCGAGAATGCCTTCTGGGCAAGGAGGATCTTGCAGCCGGTGTCGTCCTTTACTTTCTTTAAGATTTCCAGATTTTTCCGAAGCTTTTTTTCATCAATTACATAACATGGAGTGGGTAATTCATTAATCTTCATCTTGTTCTCCAATTGCTGACTCGTTCCCGATACACATTTCAGTCCTACCAGAAAACGAAGTTCATTTTTACTGCCGTATCACAATACAGCAACACCTCTGACAACTCGTTCCTGCCAGAGGTGTTTTCTGTACTTGAAACTGTTCCACATTCCGTATTTTTCCCACGGACAGCACGAATCTGCCGAACAGTCATTCATTTTCAATTTTTTATTTCACGATCTCCGGATTCTCATCCACAACCCACGGAAGTCCCCACTTGTTCAGCGCTTCCATATACGGATCCGGATCGAACTCTTCGACGTTGAATACGCCTGCGCCCTTCCAAGTTCCGTCAACGACCATCATGGAACCGATCATAGCCGGTACGCCTGTCGTGTAGGAGATGGCCTGGGAGCCGACTTCCTTGTAACACTCCTGATGGTCACATACGTTATAAATATAGATCGTCTTCTCTTTTCCGTCCTTCACACCGGTAAAGATACAACCGATGTTTGTCTTTCCGACGGTTCTCGGACCTAAGGATGCCGGATCCGGAAGAAGAGCCTTTAAGAACTGGATCGGAACGATCTCCTGTCCGTTAAAGTTTATCGGGGAGGTGGAAAGCATTCCAACGTTCTCTAAACATTTCATGTGGGTCAGGTAGCTCTGTCCGAAGGTCATGAAGAAGCGGATGCGCTTTACGCCCGGAATGTTCTTTGCAAGGGATTCGATCTCCTCATGATGTAAAAGGTACATGTCCTTCTCGCCGACCTGCGGGAAGTTGTACTCACGCTTGATCTCCATCGGTTTTGTCTCTACCCAGTGGCCGTTCTCCCAGTAGGAGCCGTTTGCGGATACCTCGCGGAGGTTGATCTCCGGGTTGAAGTTTGTAGCGAACGGGTAGCCATGGTCGCCGCCGTTGCAGTCTAAGATGTCGATGGTGTGGATCTCATCGAAATAGTGCTTTAACGCATACGCGGAGAAGACGCTTGTGACGCCCGGGTCAAAACCTGTTCCTAAGAGTGCCATAAGTCCAGCCTCTTTGAATTTCTCCTGATATGCCCACTGCCAGGAATAATCGAAGTATGCGGTGAAGCCCTCTTCCTTGCAGCGTTTCTCATAGATCGCGCGCCATGTCGGATCGTCGGTGTCCTCCGGCTCGTAGTTTGCGGTATCAATGTAGTTCACGCCAGCCTTTAAGCATGCGTCCATGATCGTCAGGTCCTGATACGGGAGTGCAACGTTGAGCACTGCATCCGGCTTGTAGCTTTCCATTAAAGCGACCAGCTCGTCCACGTTGTCAGCATCCACTTTCGCGGTCGTGATCTTCGTCTTTGTCGTTCCCTGAAGTTTCTCCTTTAAAGCATCGCACTTGGATACGGTACGGCTTGCGATCATAATTTCTGTGAATACATCACTGTTCTGACAGCACTTGTGGATCGCTACGGACGCAACACCTCCGCAGCCGATGATCATTAATCTGCTCATGTTTATTTTTCCTCCTCTTTTAAAAGATCCTCAACATACTTCGGCAGCATGAACGCTCCCATGTGAAGATGTGTCGTGTAATACCATGTTTCGATATTTAATGCATCCCATTCCCGGGGCTTGAAATCCTTGATGGGATGATATTTTTTTGAAGCGAAGCCGAAGAGCCAGTATCCGGACGGACAGGTTGGAATATGCGCCTGATACACACGGCTGATCGGGAAGGAGCGGAATGCCTTGCGGTGCATGCTGCGGCAGGCCAGCTCGTCCTCATCGTAGAATGGGCTTCCATGCTGGTAGACCATGATCCCATCTTCCTTTAAGGCGCTGTAACAGCTACCGTAAAATTCCTTCGTGAACAGTCCCTCAGTGTGGCCGAAGGGGTCTGTGGAATCGTTGATGATGAGATCATATTTTGCCTTCTTGTTTCTTAAAAATCTCAGACCGTCATCATAGTGGACTTCGACACGCGGATCATCTAAGGCGCAGGCTACCTCCGGGAAAAACTTTCTTGAAACCTCCACAAACATCTCATCCGTCTCCACGACATCGATATGTTCCACGCAGTCATACTGCAAAAGCTCTTTCGCGACACCGCCGTCGCCGCCGCCGATGATCAGTACGTCCTTCACACACGGATGGACCGCCATCGGCACATGGGTCACCATCTCGTCATAAATAAACTCGTCCTTCTCGGAGAATACGATCTCCCCGTCCAGAGAGATAAATTTTCCAAATTCCTCGGAATCGAACACATCGATCCGCTGATATTCACTCTCCCCGGAAAACAGCTGCTTTTCGATCTTGATGGACAGCTTGACGTTTCCGGTGTGCAGTTCTGAAAACCAGAATTCCATATTTTATGACTCCTTGTATCGTATTGGCCAAAGCCTGTATGCAGGCAGACAGGCTGTTTTCCTACAGCCAGGTCCTGCGCCTTGAAAAATTCATGCTATATGTTTGCCAGCACCATCAGATGGTCCACAGCCGGATCCTCTGTTCCCTGCATGGAGCATCCCTTTTTCTTCGCATACAGGATATACTGGACCACGTCGTCCGTGATCATCTCACCCGGTGCCAGGATCGGGATTCCCGGCGGATAGCACATAACGAACTCCGCACAGACTCTTCCTGAAGACGCTTCCACCGGAACGGAGACCTTCTCGGAGTAGAACGCTTTCTGCGGGGACATCACGACCTTCGGGGAGATATACTCACCGGAGAGAAGTCCCGCGCTGTCCTTTTTGTAGAGACGTTCCACATCATCGAGAGCCCCAACAAGACGCTCGATGTCCTGAATCCGGTCTCCGATGGAGATGTAAGCAAGAATGTTGCTGATGTCACCGAATTCGATCTGGATATCATACTCGTCGCGCAGGAGATCATAGACCTCGATTCCCGCAAGTCCGATGTCTCTTGTATATACGGAAAGCTTCGTCACATCGTAATCGAAAATGCTGTCACCGTTCACCAGTTCTTTTCCATAAGCATAATAGCCGCCGATGGAGTTGATCTCCCGTCTCGCGTATTCTGCCATCTCAACGACCTTCGCGAAGGATTCCTCACCGCGGAGAGCCAGATTTCGTCTTGAGATATCAAGGCTGGAAAGAAGCAGGTAGGATGCGCTTGTGGTCTGGGTCAGGTTGATGATCTGGCGCACATAATCGGTGTTCACTCCCTTATTTAAAAGAAGAAGCGAACTCTGGGTCAGGCTTCCGCCGGACTTGTGCATAGATACCGCCGCCATATCAGCTCCCGCTGCCATTGCGGAGATCGGAAGATTCTTTCCGAAATACAGGTGGGTTCCATGGGCCTCGTCCGCAAGGACCTTCATGCCTCTCGCATGGGCAAGCTGTACGATCGTTTTTATATCAGAGCAGATACCGTAATAGGTCGGGTTGTTGACGAACACCGCAACCGCGTCCGGATTGTCCTCGATGGCCTGTTTTACTTTTTCGACCTGCATTCCCAGTGAAATACCGAGTCTCTGGTTCATCTCCGGATTTACGTAGATCGGGATTCCGCCGCAGAGCACCAGAGCGTTGATGACGCTCTTATGTACGTTTCGCGGCAGGATGATCTTATCTCCGGCTTTTACCACCGAGAGGATCATGCTCTGGACCGCCGATGTCGTTCCGCCTACCATCAGATAGGCGCTGGCCGCTCCGAATGCCTCCGCCGCAAGTTCTTCCGCCTCACGGATCACGGAGACCGGATGACAGAGGTTGTCAAGCGGCTTCATGGAGTTTACGTCCAAAGATACACATTTTTCGCCTAAAAGCTGTACCAGTTCCGGATTTCCGCGTCCTCTCTTATGTCCCGGTACATCAAACGGGACAACTCTCTTCTTTTTAAATTCCTCGAGCGCTTCATAGATCGGGGCTTTCTTTTGTCTCTCTCTGTCCATGGTTTTGTTCCTCACGCATTTTATTGATTGCGCATCATCTGAATAATAAAAAAAGCAGATGACGCCAAAACCATCATCTGCTCAAAACGATTCTATTCCATTGGGGTCTGGGGCGCGTCACTCCGCTCCCGTCTGCCTCTGAGCTTTATCGTTTTTTCTTCCAAGTCTGCAATCGCAAATATATTGTCCCTGCACTTATTGACCGATTCACAAGATGATGTGTTTTTCAAACACTGATTATAAAGTAATCAACTTATAAATTTGAGCTTTTAACTCAATCAATAATGTGGGCTTAACCCCACGCGGCGCTTGACCCGCCTGTCCGATGGGCTTAACTTCCGTAGTCTGTTCTGCGGGAGTGGTCATTACATACATTTGCATGAAAACGATAAATGTCTCTTCACACTATTTCTATCATACATGAAAAAACATAGAACTGTCAAGTAAAAATTTCCATTTGTCCTATGAGAAGATAAAAGCAGGGATCCATCAACCATAAAAGTTGATGGATCCCCATGAAACAGAATCACACGCTATCATTCTGTATGTTTCCGGTCACCATTGCACCGGTCTTTGGATCCAGATAATAGAGATGTCCATCCTGCGGATCTGTAAACCAGCCGGTCTTCATCGCTCCCCGCGTACCGTCAGATACCGGATTCAGATAATACCAGTTCCCGTCTGTGTCCTTAAACCAGCCGGTCTTCATGGTTCCCTGCGTGCCGTCGGATGCCTGATTCAGATAATACCAGTTTCCATCCGCATCTTTAAACCAGCCGGTATCCATGTACCCGTCCGCACCAAAGTGATACCAGAACATGGTTCCCTCGTACAAAAGCTGTTTCCATACATTGAATACACGACGTCCATCGCTATCATAGTAGCTCCATCTGACTACGCCATTGACTTTCTTTGTTTCCCATGCATTTCTGGTCACATTCCAGTCAGTATCCTCTCTGTCACTGCCGGAACCGGTGTTCCTGTCACCTTTCGGATTATCAGGAGTTGCAGAACCAGGTTTATTGTCTTCCTTCGGATTATCAGGAGTTTCAGGACTGCTGCTTTCCAGAACTGCCTGCGCCGTCACACGATGTCCTTCTGCCTGATCCAGCACATCCAGGAGTGCTTCGTTCACAGTTGTATACAACGTGCCGTTGATCTTCCAGCCCTTGAACACAACTCCATCCTTGCTGACTGTCGGAAGCGCTTCATCCATCTGCTCCAGGCTATAGCTCCGTTCTCCGACTCCATGATCAAATGCAACCGTTCCCTTTCGGCTGTCTGAGAGCAGCTCAAAGGTACTAAAGCCATCCTTGTTTACAAACTCTGCCATCGCACTTCCCTGTTTTACCCTTACTGTTACAGGATAATATACAATTCTTCCATTATGAAGCAGATGGCGGATAAAGAGATCCTCGGTCGGATAATCTGCCGGGAGTGGCAGGGTGATCGTAACCGGGATTCCGACCTTCTGTGGGATCCCTGAGCCGATCAGAACTGTATTCTTACCGTTGCCTTTCTCCTGCATGGTCTCATTCTTTCCGGCTGTTGTGGCTTTTACATTGTATAATGCGGTGATTTCAAAAGTGATCACATTCACTCCCTGTTTTTCGGTCACACCCTTTACTTCCACCGACATATACGGCTCAACCACCAGTCTTACCTTCTTTCCTGCGGTATTGACTCCTTCCTTCTGAAGTTTTTCCTTCGCTTCCACTCCGGAAATCGTCTGATCTTCTCCTGTTTTTACGATCACATCCCCGTTTTCTGTTTCCCGGATCAGATCTGCTGCCACAGTATCCAGTCCGGTAATCTCCGGGGTCTTCTCTTCCAAGAGGTTAGCAATCTCTTTTACCTCCTCCGGTGCATCTGCCGGAACCGGTGCAATCTTCGGCGCTGCCACCGAAACCTCCGGGGTCTGTGCCTTTCCAATGGTAATCTCTCTTGTCACCGTCGTTCCATTGTAGTCACTATCTCCGGCAACCTCAGCCGTCACAAGGACCGTTCCGGCTCCGATGATCTTCGCCTCTGTTTTTCCGTTCACTTCTGATAGCTCCAGAACTCCATTTCCGTCAGGAACGGAGAATTTCACAGCTCCGGTTCCCTTCTGTCCGATAAGTTCCAGTTTGAATGGATCATCTCCGTAGAATTTCCCGTCTACTTCTTTGATCTGAATCTGATCCTCATCTACTTTTCCGACCTCGAAGCTGCAGCTTACCAGTGCAGGCTTATTGTAATTCTGCTGCTCTGCGCCGTCAGTCGGAAGCACATAATCTGCCGAAATTTCATGCGTACCAGCAGAAGGACCCGAATATTCCATGGATGCGGTTCCATTGGTCAATGTGATCGGCGTCTGATTGAGCGACTGTCCATTTTCATAAAATATTACCGTTCCGGTCAGAACATCCTGATAAGCTCCCTTCGCTTCCAGAGTCAGAACATAAGTATCTTCCACATTTCCAAGAGCAGCCCGGAGTCTCTGCATCAGACCGGTTTTCTTTCCGGCTTTCAAATTCAGGGAAATGCTTCCCTTCTGAACGGTGATCGGTCTGGAATTATTACCTGCCGTGTAATTGGTGCCACTTGCCACACTTATCGTTACCTTTGCCGTACCTGCGCCATGGATCGTTGCCCGGCCATCTGCATCAACCGTCAGTACATTCGCAGAGTCGCTTGTCTTGGTCACCGCTCCGTCTCCAACGGTGGTAACTCCAGTCAATGAAAAATCAGGATCGCCATATGTTTTCGTTCCTGGCCACTCTGCATCATTGATCGTGATCGAAGATGCTGCTTTTTTGATTGTTGCGGTTGCACTGGAAGGAATGTTGACCTGGTAGTTGTCCGGATCGGCTGTTGCTCCGCCACCGCTCGCTGCTGCTCCTGTTATCACTGCCTTCGAAGCATCGATCACAACCTCTTTATTGGTTCCGGCATTTTCATCCTTAAAAGCGGCTGTTAAGCCTGTGATCTGCAGTTTTTCATTTCCGGCAGCTGTATTCACACCAGTGTCTATCATGAGTGGCTGCTGTACAGTTGCTGTTTTCGTGCCATCATAGGTCTTATCTTCTACCGCAACTGATGATAATTGCAGTTGGTACTTAGAAATTTCCGGTACCACGGAATCTGTTAATGTCCTATCGTATGAAACACTTGAATCTGTCGGTGTAAATTTCACGGTATAAGCCTTGTTACCTTTTACCTTCGGATAAATACCAGGTGCTGAACTACTATTTTCCGGTTCCCAGCTCCAGGTTCCGGCTACCGGTTGATTTGCACCATTATACACACCATAACCAGAAGCCAGGGAAACCGGAATCTGAGCAAGTGAATCCCCATAAGTCCCCTTCGCATTCCACTTTTGTGTTCCGTTTCCTACAATTCTCAGTGTATCCTTGGTAGACACATGAAGCGGTTCCGTTCTCTCAGAAGCAAATGCATTCTCTTTCGCCTTTATTCTGCTGGTTACCTGATATCCATGTGCCGGATATAATCCCTGAATTTTCGTACCGTCAATCCATGTAAATGCTCCGTCTGAATCTGCATCACGGTATCCATACTCAATGTCATTTTCCGGACTAGTTCTGTTTATGGTAATCGTCGTACCGGTTATAGTCACCTCACCCTCAGTTATTGCAGCCGGTGCTGCCGTTCTTTTAGGAATCGTGATACTTTTAGGTTTTCCGGCAAATTTCTTATCCGTGTTGCTTGCAGCATACCGATAATAAACCGTACTCTCATGATCGGAAGAAATGATGTCTGTAATCGAAATTCCTGATCCACTGCCCATTTTTGCAGATGTCCAGCTTGGAGAGGTCTTGGTTCCGTTTACAATCACATACTGTAAAGATGAGGAAATTGTGATTTCTTCCTTCCGATAATCAATATTCGGCTTGTTCGATTCTTCCGGAATCGCCTGTGTTTGCAAATTCGCACCAAAACCGCTTCACTGGCTGACATGGACGAGGATGCTTTCTTGCGAATATAGAATGGTACAGACCCACCATTTTCACGAATGTTATCCAGCAGCCCTGTCAGACGAACCGTACCACCCTGTCTTATAGTTGTCCATGACTGTGCATCCTTAGAAGCAGCATACTCCAGATCGCAGGAAGCTTTATTCTCTAAAGTCTCCTGTTCGTAATTGATAGAAACATCAGCAGCATTAGGTGCCTCCTGCCGCACTTTTTCTGTCTGGAAATTTACATAGGTTACATCAAGAGATAACTTACCCTCCTTTTTAATCATCAGTCTGACATGATATTCTGTGTCCGGAGTTAAATTCTCAATGGTACACTCATAGTTTCCGGAAGAACTCTCCGTAAGTAACGTTCCTTTCGAGAACATATCATCTAATGTTAATGTCTGCTCATCCTCGCCGGAGGTTAAGAAAAACTTAACCTCTGCTCCGGGAGTTCCTGTTGCCTTAAGTGTAGCAGTCGCTTTTTTTTCAGAAATCGTCTTAATATCCGTGACAGCTGCGGAAGTGATACTTGCCGCCTTATTATTAGAATATGTACCAGCAGCTGGATCATAATATACCGTCTTACTGTACTTGCGGAAATGCGGGTAATCCTCCGTTCCGATCACCTGTCCCCACGTACCATCTGATTTTTCACCGTTTAATTTATAGGCAATTTCTCCGGATTTCAGTTTTTTCAGTTTTTCTTCGCTATCTAGAGTAGTAATTCCACCCCGAGAACTAAAAAGACCCTCTGTTGTCTCATAACAGTTCGTAAAAGTAGCCCTATTAGTCATCGAGGACGTAGTTCCTTCCAGTTTTCCTGATACGGCCAAGCAATTAGTCACCGTTCCGCCTGAACAGTTATTTGAAAAATTTGTTCCTACTACAAAACAATTCTGAATATTGGTACCAACAGCGGTATGACACAACCCGAAAGTCCAACCACCCTCCAACACCAGCCCTATATTTTGTACTTTCCCATCTTGAATCCTTGCCACCAGTCCCCGCTTATGACTTGTACCGCCATCAGCATGTCGCAGTCCGGAAAATACATGATAATTTCCCTCAATATTCCCCCTGAAATACTTATCAGTTATGTTTCCAATGCTTGTCCAGTCATGTCCGACCGGGATCTTAATATCCTTCATCAGCTTCAGATTGCTCGTATCAGGGATTTTACTATCATTAAACTGCTTTGCAAACCAGAAAAGCTGACCGGCATTATAAATCTCATAATATTCCCCCGACTGTATTGCCTTCTGATATGCACCACATGCTTCACAAAATCCATCTGCATTATAGTACTCATGACTACAAACGGTATCATCATGAAACATCTCGATTTCATTTGATGTTGTTGTCGAAATCGTCTTACCTGATACTGTGATCGGATTGCCGCCATTTAAGCCTGGTACCGTCACCGAAATCTCTGTGTTTCCCTCATTTTCCGGCAGATATACCGTCAGATGTCCCGTGTTCGCTTCATCATACGAAATCTGCATGGAAGGAATGACCATAGCTGCACTTTGACCCTCTTCGTTGATCAACTGCTCACCGTTCTGCTTGATCGTGATATCGCTTGCCTGTAATACCTGATCGCTCGTGATCGACGTGGAAACAAATTTTAATCTTGTCTCATAAAGAGGAATTCCGGTCTTCAAAGTGATCGTTGCATTCCCATCATCAACGTCAGCCGCCATCTGATAAACATAGTTTTCTCCAAGCGTCACCTTTACCGTTACTTGTGTCTCTGACGTTAATGGTTTCAGATAATTGGATGCCTTAAATGTGCCTTGATAAGCGCTCACCTTCATCGTCCCTGCGTCCCAGGTAATCTCTCCCACGCTGATCGTCACCGGATAAGAGCTTTCGGTGAATCGTCCATCCGCAATCGTGCCCTGAATGGTATACTTTTTCAGTTCGAAATTTTCACTTTTCGGGAAATAATCGCCGCCATTTAAGTTGACTACTGCCTGATCACTGATGGAAATGGAGCCCTCCAAGGTACTGCCCTCCGGCAGCGCATAATCCGGTTTTACTGCGATACCAATGGCATACACTTCATTCTGATATGCAATAGCCGAAACCGTTCCACCATTGATCGCAATATCACCATACCTGTATCCGCCTTCTACCGCTTTTGCTCCACCGCCGCCACAGCCGATTGCGGCTCCAGGGCGTCTTCCCGCGTTCGTAGCATATCCTCCATAGGCTGTCACATTGCCACCATTGATTTCTATCCGATCCACGCAGCCGTTCGCTCCACCGCCAATTCCTGCTCCACCGTATACATTTTGAATATCCTTATAGTAGCTTCCATGTCCGCCCTTGGCATACACAGTACCGTCGTTGATGATAATGGTACCGCTGCCGCCCTCTGCACTGCCGCCAATACCTGCTGCCATCATGCCGCCATAAGCTTCGATATCGCCTTCTTCGATCACAATCGTCCCCAAGGAACCATTTCTCCTGCTTGACGCACCAATTCCGGCGCCT
>OWIV01001157.1_pt1 | contig 12948 bp, 10 predicted proteins | sample 1732831 | NCBI WGS metagenome assembly OWIV01 (sample SAMN05065757, study PRJEB22554) | human gut metagenome | biome: ENVO:2100002; feature: ENVO:00000062; material: ENVO:00002003 | host: Homo sapiens | place: USA
AGATGCAGCGTAGTCTCGTGGGCTCGGAGATGTGTATAAGAGACAGGTATTAAAACCGATCGTTGATCTGCTGGCTGGAATCCCTTCTATTGTTTATGGATTCTTCGGACTGGTCGTTATGGTTCCGTTTGTCAGGGAGCATTTCAAAGGCAATGGACAGAGCATTTTGACAGCAGCCTTGTTACTTGGAATCATGATATTACCTACAATTATCAGCGTGTCCGAGTCATCCATCCGAGCAGTGGAGGAGAGCTATTATGAGGGAGCGCTCGCACTGGGAGCCACACATGAGAGAAGTGTCTTTACGGTTGTTGTTCCGGCAGCAAAATCAGGTGTGTTTGCAGCAGTTGTGCTCGGCGTAGGACGTGCGCTCGGTGAGACAATGGCAGTCATGATGGTAGTCGGCAATCAGGCGAGAGTGCCGGACAGTATTTTCAAAGGTGTGCGTACACTCACAACGAATATCGTACTCGAGATGGGATATGCCACGGATCTTCACAGGGAAGCATTGATTGCTACAGGCGTAGTTCTGTTTGTGTTTATTCTTATTATTAATATATCGTTTTCTATTTTGAAACGTAGAGGAAAGGAGTAGAGGCAGTATGGAAAAAAATATCACTCCGATCAATCAACTGTCGTGGAAAGACAGATTGAAATCTTATAAAAAACATCCGGGATCTTTTATTTTACTGCTTCTGGTGGGAACTTCGGCAGTGATCACCGTGACAGTGCTTGTTTATCTGGTGGGCTATATTTTGATCCACGGAGTTCCATATTTAAGACCAAGCCTGTTTTCACTGACTTACAATTCCGATAACGTGTCAATGATGCCGGCGATCATCAACACCATCACAATGGTATTGCTCGCACTGCTTTTTTCTGTTCCGTTTGGAATCGGAGCAGCAATTTATCTTGTGGAATATGCAAAAAAAGGAAATAAACTCGTTGAGCTGGTGCGTATTACGGCAGAGACATTGACCGGTATCCCATCCATTATCTATGGATTGTTCGGTATGTTGTTTTTCGTGACAGCGTTGCATTGGGGATATTCCATGTTAGCTGGCGCGGCAACACTTGCGATCATGGTTCTCCCGGTCATTATGAGAACGACGGAGGAAGCGCTTTTGTGTGTGCCGGATATGTACCGTGAGGGAAGCTTCGGACTTGGCGCAGGAAAGCTCCGAACCATTTTTAAAATCGTACTTCCAACGGCGATTCCGGGTATTTTGTCTGGTATCATCCTTGCAATCGGACGTATCGTAGGAGAGACAGCGGCACTGATCTATACGGCAGGAACCGTTGCGGAGGCAGCAGGTGTCATGGATTCCGGACGAACCCTTGCGATTCATATGTATTCGCTGTCGAGAGAGGGACTTCACACAAATGAAGCATACGCAACAGCAGTCGTTCTTCTGATCGTGGTGCTTCTCATCAACGGATTATCGTCCCTGATCGCAAGGAAACTGGAAGCAGCAACAAAGTAAATCCGAAAAAACATTCAGATAAAAATCTGAATATGGATCATTATAAAATAAAACGTCTGTGAACAGACAGATAAAGCAAAGGAAACAATATGAGTGAAAAATTTAAAATTTCAAACCTTGATTTATATTATGGTGATTTTCATGCGTTGAAAGATATCAATATGAGCATCCATGCAAACGAGATCACAGCTTTTATCGGACCATCCGGCTGTGGAAAATCCACCTTTTTAAAAAGTCTGAACAGAATGAATGACCTGGTGGAAGGATGTAAGATCACAGGAAATGTCCTGTTAGATGGCGAGGACATCTATAAGGGGATGGATGTCAATCTTTTACGAAAAAGAGTCGGCATGGTATTCCAGAAGCCAAATCCGTTCCCGATGAGTATTTACGACAATATTGCGTATGGACCGAGAACCCACGGTATCCGCTCCAAAGCAAAATTAGATGAGATCGTGGAAAAATCCCTGCGTGATGCGGCAATCTGGGACGAAGTGAAAGACCGTCTGAAAAAAAGCGCACTTGGCATGTCCGGTGGACAGCAGCAGAGAATATGTATCGCAAGGGCACTGGCAGTGGAACCGGAAGTCATCCTAATGGACGAACCGACTTCCGCGCTTGATCCGATCTCCACATCCAAGATCGAGGATCTTGTCATTGAACTGAAAAAACAGTACACCATCGTCATGGTCACACACAATATGCAGCAGGCTGTGCGTGTTTCGGATAAAACCGTATTCTTCTTATTAGGAGAGGTGATCGAGGCTGGCGAGACAGAAAAATTATTCTCAATTCCACAGGATAAACGTACCGAGGACTATATCACAGGACGTTTTGGTTGACATAAATAAAAAGGAGAGAATGATATGAGAAATCGATTTGACAGACAGTTATTAGAATTAAATAATGAATTGATCCAGATGGGAAGCTTGATCGAGCAGGCGATTGAGATGGGGATATCAGCACTGGTAAAACAGGATGTAGAAAAAGCAGAGCAGGCGATCAAATTTGACGTGGAAGTAGATGAGCAGGAGAAAACGATCGAAGCTCTCTGCATGAAACTACTGCTGCAACAGCAGCCGGTAGCAAAAGACTTAAGATTAATTTCTGCAGCGTTAAAAATGATCACGGACATGGAGCGTATCGGGGATCATGCAGCGGATATTTCGGAGATGACCATTTTGATGGCAGATTCCGATTATGAAAAAAGCGCCATTAATATGGAAGTGATCAAAGAGATGGCAAAAGAGACAACCGATATGGTTATCAAGAGTGTGGATGCTTTTGTCAACAAAGATCTCGAACTGGCACGCTGGGTCATCAACCGTGATGATGTGGTGGACGATCTTTTTGACAGTTTCCGGAAAGAACTCATCCAAAAAATCAATGAGAATGTAAAAAATGGTGAGATGGCAACGGATATGCTGATGGTCGCAAAATATTTTGAGCGTATCGGCGATCATGCAACCAACATTGCAGAATGGGTGATCTATTCTATCACCGGAAAACACGAAGACGAATAAATTTTAAGAAAACTTTTCCCTTACAGACATAAAAAAGGTATGCTAAAAGACTCCTGATTGCGATTTTACATAGATTTTACATAAAACCGACATAAGATTTACATGTAGTTTATAATATGGAATCGAAATGTAAACAATAACCTAGTATATGTCTATGTAAGGGAGAGATTATGAATATTTTTGGAATTCTGACAATGATCGGCGGTCTGGCAATGTTCCTGTACGGAATGAGTGTTATGGGTGGCGGTCTTGAAAAAATGTCCGGCGGAAAATTGGAGCGTATCTTAGAGAGCCTGACCTCGAATCCGTTTAAAGCGGTATTGCTCGGAGCCGGCGTGACAGCTGTGATCCAGTCATCCTCAGCTACAACGGTCATGGTTGTCGGTTTCGTAAATTCAGGCATCATGAAACTGTCGCAGGCGATCGGAATCATCATGGGTGCAAACATTGGAACGACAGTTACCTCATGGCTTTTGAGCCTGACCGGGATCGAGAGTTCCAATTTCCTGATCAGCATGTTAAAACCGTCCTCTTTTTCACCGGTTCTCGCACTGATCGGTATTATTATGTATATGTCCGGCAAGGACAAAAAGAAAGATATCGGTGAAATCTTACTTGGATTTGCAATCTTAATGTTTGGTATGGAGACAATGAGCGACGCTGTAAAGCCGCTTGCGGATGTGCCGGAGTTTACCGATATTCTGACGATGTTCAACAATCCGGTATTTGGCGTGTTAGCAGGAGCGCTGCTCACCGCAGTCATTCAGAGTTCTTCGGCTTCTGTTGGTATCCTGCAGGCATTGTCTGTCACAGGAGCATTTACTTATGGTTCGGTTATTCCGATTATCTTAGGACAGAATATCGGAACCTGTGTCACAGCGATGATCTCAGCAATCGGTGCAAACCGGGGCGCAAAGAGAACCGCATTCGTGCATTTATATTTCAACATTATCGGAACCTTATTATTCCTTACAGTATTTTATATTGGAAATGCAATCTTTCGTTTTGAATTTGTCGGGGAGACGGTAGGAGTTGCAGGGATCGCGCTGATCCACAGTATTTTTAATGTCTTTACAACTGTAGTATTATTTCCGTTTATCCGTGGGCTGGAAAAACTGGCTTACCTTACAATCCCGGAATCTGACGAGGAAAAATCTGCCAAAGAAGATGTGTTTGCCATTTTAGATGAGCGTTTTGTGAGCAGTCCTGCATTTGCGATCGAGCAATGTAAAACTTTAGTAAACCAGATGGCAGAGATCACAAAAAACAGTTTTATCGAGGCAATGGAATGTATCAAAGAGCCTTCGGATCAGAAATTTGCGGAAGTGATCGCAAAAGAAAACCGCGTAGATGTGTATGATGATAAAATCAGCGCCTATCTGACGAAATTAAACAGTGGGGATCTTTCGTATACAGACAGTCTGCGGGTGACTTCACTTTTACACTGTCTGACGGATTTTGAGAGAATTTCCGATCATGCGGTAAATGTGGTAGAATGTGTACAGCAGATGCAGAAAGAGGACGCAAAGTTTTCTAAGAAGGCGGAGGAGGAGATGAACATTTACTCCAAAGCCGTGCGGGATATCTTAGAGAGAACGACCGGAGCGTTTATCAATACCGATATTCCACTTGCGCGTTCCGTGGAACCGTTAGAAGAAGTCATTGACGGCCTGAACAAAACGGTAAAAAAACATCATATGAAGCGTCTGCGCAAGGGAAAATGCACGATCGGACTTGGACTGGTACTCTCAGATCTTGCCATGAACTACGAGCGTGTTGCCGATCACTGCTCCAATATCGCAGTATATATGATGCAGTTAAATGATACCGGTCTGGAGGAACACAGTTTTACAGAGCAGATGGATGAAAAAGAGAGTGCAGAATTTACAAAACTGGAAAATGAATTTGAACAAAAATATGAGATAGATTAAATCCGGGAAGAAATTCGCAGCACAATTATTGTGTTGCGAATTTTTTGTGAATCAGGGAAAGACTTATAGAAAAAACAAAGCAGGCTGTATTATAATCTATTTATAGAGCGAACAGTGGGAGGAAATGATTATGGCAACAATCTATATTGTAGAAGATGATGTAAATATCCGCGAGATCGAGCGCTATGCGTTAAAAAACAGCGGATATCAGGTAGAAGAATTTGAGTGCGGTGCAGATCTTTTTAAAAGGTTAGAGAGCAAAGTTCCGGCCCTGATTTTATTAGATATCATGCTTCCGAATGAGGACGGCCTTGATATTCTGACAAAGATCCGTGCAGATAAAAACACAGCGAAGGTGCCGATCATTATGGTGACAGCAAAAACATCCGAGCTTGACAAAGTAAAAGGTTTGGATCTTGGAGCGGACGATTACATTTCCAAGCCGTTTGGTGTCATGGAGCTGATCTCCCGCGTCAAGGCATTATTGCGCAGAACCACGAATGCGCAGGAAGAATCACAGATCTCCTACGGAAATATTCTGGTGGATAACGATAAACACGCCGTTTACGTGGATGGAAACCTGTGTGAGCTCACCTACAAAGAATTTGAACTTTTCAAATACCTTGTCATCAACAAGGGAATCGTGCTGTCGAGGGATAAGATCATGAACCAGGTGTGGGGCTTTGACTATGAGGGTGAGAGCCGGACAGTCGATATGCACATCAAGACGCTGAGACAGAAACTTGGAGAGGCGGGAAGCCATATCAAGACAGTGCGCAATGTCGGTTACATGGTGGAGTGACGTCCGTTAAGGAGCAGGGAAAAGGCAGGACAGACGTAAGACGGTGATGGGATGAAAAAGAAAATCAACAGCAAATTTATGCTGATCTCAGCGATTGCAATTATTGTCATGGCAATCTGTGCCATGGTGCTTTTTTATGATATATTGAAAAAACAGATTTTTGACGATCTGAAGGCAAACGCCCATGTGATCTCCATGATGAACCCGGAGGATCTGCCGGATGAGATCAACTATAATCTGAATAAAGATGGGCTGCGTATCACGCTGATCAATGAGGATGGAACCGTCATCTATGACAGCATGGAAGACGAGTCGAAGATGGAAAATCACAGGGAACGACCGGAGATCGCTTCTGCATTGGCAGCCGGAGAGGGGCGTGCGATGCGGAAATCGACTACGTCCGCAAAACATACTTTTTATTATGCAATGAGAACAGATGACGGAAAAGTTCTGCGTATTGGAAAAGACAGTAACAGCATCTACAGTCTGATCATCAAGATGGTATATCTCACGTTGTCTGTGGGATTCTGCGTATTTGTACTGTGCACAGTCCTTGCACACAGGCTTACCAGGCGTCTTGTGGCACCAATCGAAAAGATGGCGGACAATATTGTACTGCTGGAAGAAAATGATGTTTATGACGAGATGAAGCCATTTGTTGCGACTATCAAGCAGCAGCATGTGGATATTTTAAAACATTCCCAGATGCGTCAGGAATTTACTGCAAATGTTTCACACGAATTAAAGACACCGCTCACTGCGATTTCCGGTTATGCAGAACTCATTGCAAGTGGAATGACAAGCGGGGAGGACACCATTCATTTTGCCACGGAAATCCATAAGAGCGCAGAACGTCTGCAATATCTGATCAATGATATCATCAAGCTTTCCGAGTTAGACAGCGACGACACAAAGATCGAGTTTGAGACGTTAGACCTCCATGAGATGGCGTTAAACTGTCAGGCAATGATGGAGATCCCGGCGGAAAAGAACGAGGTGACGGTGGAAGTACAGGGAGAAGCCACCTCGGTTCGGGGAAATCGAAATCTAATAGATGAATTAATCTATAATCTTTGCAGTAACGCAGTGCGTTACAACAAAAAAGGCGGAAAAGTCACGATTATTACACGCACGGAGGACGGACATCCGACTCTGATCGTCAAAGACACTGGTATCGGTATTCCGAAGGAGGCACAGGAACGTGTCTTTGAACGTTTTTACCGTGTTGATAAAAGCCGTTCGAAATCGACCGGAGGCACAGGTCTTGGACTTGCCATTGTCAAACACATTGTGGCACAGCATGAGGCGCAGATCTCACTGGAAAGTGAGGAGGGTGCCGGTACGGAGATTAAGGTGACGTTTTTAAAATAATTAGAAAAGATGAGCTTCTGATTTTATATCGGAGGCTTATTTTATATAAAAACGTGAAAAAATATGTGATTTAGCTGTGAAAAACGTGATAAAAACATATAAAAAGATCAAAAAAACGTGAAAATTAAAATTCAAAGAAAAAACTATAGCAGTCTTTTCCATTTTTGTGTTATTATAGAAAGACAGTCATAACGACAGTACGAATGAAAATGAAAGGACAGAGTAAGTAATTATATGTTTTCCGTATCAGACATTAAAGAGACAGTGTATCCGGCGGCGTACCGGAGAGGGAAAGAGCTGTATGAGACGGCGGGGGTTTTTGATTTTTCCTATGAGTTGTATTTAGTGGATGAGCTGCCAGTGGCAGATGTCAGGGCAAAAGTTCGTGGAATCAATCAGGAGTATTATGAAGTGACAGCCACTATCGACGAGGAGTTCGGAGACGTAACGAACTGCAACTGCGGATGTGAGGCTTTTTATAATTATGAGGGGATGTGCAAGCATTGTGTGGCAATGCTTTTGAATTATGTAAACAAGAGGACTCCGATGGAGATTCTCAGGTTAAAACGGGGACAGGGCACGGAGACACCGGAAGCAGGGGAACGTCCGGTGGGGAAGATGGAGACGGCAGCGCCGTTGAAAAATCTGCTGAGCCAGTATTCCATGCGTGCAACATCCAAATATATGTTACCGGAAACCATTTACGGAAAAGTAGAGTTAGAACCTTACTTTGAGATGGATTACGGCTATGCAAGACTAGAATTTAAGATCGGAATGGAGACAAAGTATGTGTTAAAAAACATTTCTGCGTTTTTACATTCTGTTCAGGTCAATGAGAAAGTGCATTACGGCAAAAAACTTGATTTTTATCATCACATGGAAGCTTTTTCGGAGGATGCAAAGCGCCTGATCCGGTTTATGCAGCAGCAGGATGATGATAAAAAGCGCCAGAGTAAGTTCCATGCTTATTATGCCTACACCGGCGGCTATGAGCGTACCATGGAGCTTGATGGTGTGGGGATCGACCGGTTTTTGGAAGCGGTGAAAGGAACTCCTTTTCATGCAACGATCGGTTATGATATGAATGAAAGTTACATCTATAATGGAACAAAACGCAAACCAAAACTGACGCTGAAAGGTGGAAGTGCGGGAGCGTTTCTCTGCATGGAAGATCTGCCGATGATTGAGGGTGACAAGTATTATTACTTTTATGAGGATGGGGAGATTTTCCTCGGAGAGCCATTGTTAAAAGGAAAAGTATCAGACTTCTTCCAGTTTTTACACCGTCAGGTAGGGGGAGACTGCTATATTGCAGCGGACGAACTCGCAATGTTCTGCCGGGATCTTCTGCCGATGGTGAGGGAAAGCTTCGATGTGATCCCGGAAGGATTTGACGAGGCGCTTTACGTTCCGCCGAAGCCGGAATTCGAGTTATATCTGGACCGCCAGGCAATGGATGTTGTCGGTGCGAAGCTGGTCGCAGTCTATGGGGATAATAAATACAACGTGCTTGCCAAAGTAGAACCGGGCGAGGTGCGTGATCTGTCAGAGGAGCTGCGCATCAAGAGCCTTGTGGAGCCATATTTCAATGAGTATGACCATTCGAAGACATTTTTTGTCATTGCAAAAGACGAAGATCTGCTCTATCAGCTCGTGGCAGGTGGCTTGCAGCGTTTGAGCCATTTTATGGCAATTTACACATCGGATAAGTTCCGCAATATGAAAGTGGTCAATGCGCCGAGCGTATCCGTGGGTGTCTCCTTAAAGAGTGACCTTCTGGAATTAAAGGTACACTCCGATGAGATGTCCTCCGAGGAGCTGGCATATCTGCTTTCCAAGTACGACAGAAAGAAAAAGTATATCCGTCTGAAAAACGGGGATTTCTTAGATATCAAAGAGGATGGGATCAGTGCGCTTGCAGAAGTCAGTGAGGACTTACAGCTTACCGAGGCAAGCCTGAAAAAAGGAACGGTCGTGATCCCAAAATACCGCGCTATGTATCTGGATGCAGCACTGAAAAATAACCAGCTTCTGTCCATCGAGAAAAACAGGGAATTCAAAGGCATGGTGCGGAACATGAAAACCATCGAGGACAGCGATTATGAAGTGGTGGATTCCCTGAAAAATGTTATGAGAAACTATCAGAAAAATGGTTTCCTCTGGCTGAAAACGCTGCGGGAGAACGGTTTTGGCGGAATCCTTGCGGACGATATGGGACTTGGAAAAACGCTTCAGGTAATAAGTCTTCTTCTGGCAGAGCGTCAGGATTATGATGCCGGGGAAAAGGAGCGCCGCAGATCACTTATTGTATGTCCGGCATCTTTAGTTTATAACTGGCAGAAAGAGATTGAGCGTTTTGCGCCGGAACTTGAGACTGTGACGATCACAGGAAGTGCACCGGAACGGAAAGATATCATCCGTCACACCACGGACGGGCAGATCCTCATCACATCCTATGATCTGTTAAAACGTGATGTGGAGTATTACAAAAACATTGTGTTTGCAGTTCAGGTCATTGATGAAGCTCAATATATTAAAAATGCCGGAACGCAGGCGGCAAAAGGCGTCAAGAAGATCACGGCAGCCTTTAAGCTGGCGCTGACCGGTACACCGATCGAGAACCGCTTAAGCGAGCTTTGGAGTATCTTTGATTACCTGATGCCGGGATTTTTGTATACATACCAGAAGTTCCGTGAGGAGATCGAGACACCGATCGTTGTGAACAAAGATGAGAACAAGATGGAACGTTTACAGCGTATGATCCGTCCGTTTATCCTGCGACGGTTAAAAGGTGATGTATTAAAAGATCTTCCGGAAAAACTCGAAGAGAATGTTTATGCGAAGATGGAGGGCGAACAGCTGGCTCTTTATGATGCGCATGTACAGCAGATGAAGCAGATGTTAGACGGCAAGAGCGAGGCGGAATTTAAGTCCAACAAGATCCAGATCCTTGCAGAACTTACAAAACTGCGTCAGCTCTGCTGTGATCCGGCACTTTTATTCGAAGATTACAAGGGCGAATCCGCAAAAGTCCAGATGTGTATGGATCTGATCGGAAACGCAGTGCATGGTGGACACAAGGTGCTGTTATTCTCCCAGTTCACGACCATGTTAGACCGTCTGGCGGAACAGCTGAAAAAGCTGGGCATTGATTACTATATGCTCACCGGCTCCGTCAATAAGGAAAAACGTATGCAGATGGTAGACAGCTTCAACAAAGATGATGTCCCGGTGTTCTGTATCTCCTTAAAGGCAGGCGGAACCGGATTGAACCTCACCGCAGCGGACATCGTCATCCACTACGATCCATGGTGGAACGTTGCCGTGCAGAATCAGGCAACCGACCGTGCACACCGTATCGGGCAGAAGAATGTCGTGACGGTTTACAAACTCGTCTCCCAGGGTACGATCGAGGAGAAGATCATTGATATCCAGGAGAAAAAGAAAAAGCTTGCCGAGCAGGTGCTGGAGGGCGAGGGAATGGATTCCGTAGTATTCACAAAAGAGGAAATCATGGAACTTCTCGGCTAGAGGATAGCGGAAAAAAGTCATTGAATTGCAATTATTATAAAAGTAATTCAATGGCTTTTTTGTATCAAAGTCTGATAATTATTAAGTTTCATTAGAAATTACTCGACTGTTTCTGTTTGGTGTGTTAGTATATAAAAAATTAGTGGATTTACTATAAAAAGTAATGTGTGAAGCTTGATTATACCTGTGAGAAGGTCGAATATATACAAACATTTCATTAAAATGGGGAAAAGAAAAATGAGAAAAAGACATACTTTAAAGAACGAGCTGACAGTATTTATGTTGCTCGCATCAGTAGTTACATTAATGCTGGTTGCCATAGCAGTTTGTTATGTCTTTTTCTCATTTTTTTTCAAAAATACGCAGGAAGATATAGAATATGTGCTTAATAATACTACTCAACAATATCAATCTCATATGCAGTTTATAGAAGATGGGGCAATTTCTATAAGGCATAACAGTTTATTGGGGGATTTTTTTCAAACAGATTCGTGTGATGCAGATATTGCAAAAGAACAATTAATGTATAGTATGGAGTTGTTTGCAGACAGAAATCAAGTAAATCAGCAGCTGCCATTTGTTACGAGTGTTTATTTATTCAATAACTGGGATCAGTGTATCAAGGAATATTACTATGCAATTACGTTAGCTTCTGAGAAGCAACAGGAAAAATCTTATAAAAATATGCAGCAATGGTTCAAGAAAGATAAAAATCAATATGCATGTGTAACGGATAGTGATAATCTTAATATTCTTTTTCGCATATATGATGATGATATGAAAGAAAAGGGCATTGGTATAGCCCAAATTAGTCTTGAAGCAATAGAGGGAATATTTGAAGATATAGAAGGTTATCAGGATTATTCATGGAGTATATTGTCGCACAATAATTTAATGTTAGTGTCAGGGGGAGATGCAACACAAAATGATCTATTGAAAGAAAAAGTTGTATCTTGGAGTGGAAATAAGAATGTGGAAGGAAGGAAAGTAATTGTCAGTGCTGATGCGAGTGGTTTTGGATTAAGAACGATTATCGCAGTGGGACAGAATAATATCCTGGCAATTTTACGTCCGACACTAATTATCTTTTTGTTGGGATTGGTAATTGTATTAATATTGACTTTTTTGGTATCGTATGGGATTAGTTATCGTTTTACAAAACCAGCAACTAGAATGATTGCCAATATTCGAGCATTTGGAAGAAAGGAATTAAACGTAAGAATGGAGGATTCTTCTATACAGGAATTCCATGATATCGGACAGGTGTTCAATGAAATGGCAGATAGAATCGAATACTTGATCACGGAAGTATATGAAAAACAGTTATTGGCAACGCAATCACAGGTAAAATATTTGCAGTCTCAGCTCAATCCTCATTTTCAGTTTAATATTCTTGCGATGCTCAGTTTAAAGGCAAAAATAGCTGGAAATGAGGAACTATATGAAAGCTTGAATGCTTTTTCTAAACTAATGCAGGGAAAGATTTTCCGTGAAAAAGAAATAAAAATAAAAGTGAGAGAAGAACTGGAAATTGTTCAATTCTATTTATTTTTACAAAAGGAACGATATCAGGATAAATTGACTTATGAAATCAATATAGAAGACGAACAAATAAAAGAGAATATGATTCCAAGACTTTTAATTGAACCGCTTGTGGAGAATGCTGTGTCGCATGGTTTGGAACCCAAAAAGGAAAGTGGAATAATAAAGGTATGCATGTATGAGGAAAATTTCATTGAAGAGAATGATGAAATAAAAAAACAAAAGAAAAATTCCAAAATACTTCATATTATTGTTGAGGATAATGGTGTTGGAATTGATTATGAAAAAATGAATGAGAAACCGAAAGAAGAAGCTCCACAGCCTGAGAAGATAGATCACACTCATACAGGCTTTGAAAATACTCGGAAAATGTTACAAATTTTGTATGGTGAGAATTATAAATTTAACATTTGGAGTGAAAAAGGAAAAGGAACAAAAATTGAAATAATTCTTCCGGCAGAAAGGGGGGAGTGCCATGTGGAAAGTAGTGGCGGCAGATGATGAAGGGTATATAAGGGAAGCATTAAAAAAGTTGATAAATTGGGAGAAAATGAATTGCGATCTGGTGTCAGTTCTTGAGGACGGACAAGAACTTATCCAATGTATAGAGAATGAATCTCCGGATATAGTGATCACAGATATTCAGATGCCAGGGGTAAATGGTTTAGAAGTGTGTAAATATTTGTATGAAACTAGACCGGAAACACAGATAATAATATCTGTCTCTTATACACATCTGACGCTGCCGACGATCGCATAAGTGT
>OWIV01001171.1_pt1 | contig 12852 bp, 9 predicted proteins | sample 1732831 | NCBI WGS metagenome assembly OWIV01 (sample SAMN05065757, study PRJEB22554) | human gut metagenome | biome: ENVO:2100002; feature: ENVO:00000062; material: ENVO:00002003 | host: Homo sapiens | place: USA
GATCTACACTTATGCGATCGTCGGCAGCGTCAGATGTGTATAAGAGACAGGTGCGTCCCTTGCCGGAGAATCCCTGGACTTTACACCGAAGGAATACCGCACCCTGTTCCTGTTCGTAAAGAACCCCCGGATTATTCTGACCAAGCGGCAGATTTTAGAGAAGCTGTGGGACATTGATGGAGACTTTGTGGATGAGCATACGCTGACGACGATCATCAGCCGTATCCGCAAAAAAATCGAAACAGACGAGAGGAAATATATTAAGACAGCTTATGGAATGGGCTATCAGTGGATCGGCGGTGAGCCTCGATGAAGCTGCAAAATTTATCTGTCAGGGCATTTTTGAGAAAAATTGTGGCGGGGACTCTGCTCACTGCCGCTTTGCTGCTGTTGATTTTTTTTCTATTGACGAAAGATGTGCGTGTTGTCATCTGCGGCATTATTTTGACAGCTGCATTTTTCATTTGGGGCATGGTTTTTCTGCACTATTTTCAAAAGAAACTTTCTCTGTTCACCGATGGTTTGTGCCAGACCTTGGATCACATGATGGACAGTACAGACCGGCCCCAGGTAGACTATGAAGCGGAAACACTGCTGTCCCGGATCAGCCATCGTCTGGAACGACTCTATAATGTGATGCAGAAAACCAGACACATGGCAGAGGGAGAAAAGGAAGAACTGCAATCCCTGGTATCGGATATTTCCCACCAGACCAAAACCCCCATCGCAAATTTGAAGCTAATCAACGATACGATGCTGACAAGGCCATTGACAGAAGAAAAGCGCAAGGAGTTTTTGCAGGCCACAGGCACACAGCTGGATAAACTGGATTTTCTCATTCAGGGAATGGTGAAAACTTCCCGTCTGGAAACGGGTGTCATTACGCTGGAGAAACAAGATGCTGTGATCGGGGATACGCTGGTGAGCGCCATCAATGGTGTTTTGGCTCCGATGGAACAAAAAGAGATCAGCCTGTCGGTGGACTGCCCATCTGATTTGACAATATCCCATGACAGCCGCTGGACTTCCGAAGCATTGTTTAACATTCTGGATAATGCGGTAAAGTACACCTCTGCCGGTGGCAGCATCCAGGTAAGGGTACGGGATTGGGAAATGTATTTGAGGATAGATGTGACGGATACAGGCAGAGGCATCCCGGAACATTCTCAGGGCACGATCTTCAAACGCTTCTATCGGGATGAAGCGGTGCATGATATAGATGGGGTCGGAATCGGCTTATACCTTGCCCGTGAGATCATTACCATGCAGGGCGGCTATATTACCGTCGAGTCTAAAGTTGGGGAAGGATCAACTTTTTCCGTGTTCCTGCCCATAAAATAATTCTGAGGCAGTCTGTTTTGGCAGGCTGCCTTTTTTGAAAAATTTTTAGAGGACAATGGATTTTAGGACAATTCTGCAACATTTGGGATTTATGCTGACAGCAACATCATGAAATTGGAGGTGGCCTTATGGAAATCACAAAGACATTACTCATCAATGCAGCTTGCTTGCTGATCCCGCCGGTCGTTGTTGTTTTGCTGCTCCGGCACTTCTTTCCAAGAAAGATTAGATGGTCGGCTGGTGTGGTGGCTCTGGTAGATCTGGTGATCTTCTGGACAGATATTTCTTATTATGAGAGCGTTTGGCTGACGCTGTTTTTTGTTGTAATTCAGTTAGCAATGGTTTTGCTTATATCTATCCGGATTTATAAAAAAGACACACGAAAATGAATTGTCCTAAAATTGAAGCAATTCACCCTAAAACTGTTGAGCCTTTGGGATATTTCTGCAACATTTGGGGGTTAGGATGACAGTGAAAGGAGTGGATGACTATGACATTACCATTTGAAAATGATACCCGCATCATTATAAATAAATTAGCAAAACGCAATGTATCTTCAAATCGTATTTTTTGCTTTTTTAATGTTTTGACCATTGCGCTAGCAATTAGTTTGATTGTGGGAATCTCCTTATTCCAACAAGGAAGCAAAATTAGTGAACAAAAGATTTTGAATCAAATGCAGCAAGTTACCATCGGGGGGCTTACAGCAGAACAGATAGAAGTTCTGAAAAAAGAACCTGATCTTGAAGATATTGTACCCTATAAGCATAGTGATAGTTTTCTGATGGATGGGATCAAATTTGAAGCGGTTTATATGCCGACTGGTTTTGGAATTATAAAATCCTATGAATTAGTCAGTGGAACCTGTCCAGAACAGTACAATGAAATTGTAATTGATAAAAATGTTCAATTAGAGCTGGGGTATCAGCTAAATATAGGAGATACCATCACTTTACCAACGGCGGGGAGTAAAACAGAGGATTTCATCATTACTGGTTTTACTGATAATGTGGAAACAGGAACATTTTACTTTTATGTCTCCCCAGCGTATGCAGAACAGGGTGTGTTATTATCTGATATTCCATATAGTGCCTTGATTCGTGTAAATGGTGCCACGGAAATGGGACTTATTGATTTTGAGAGTACAGTATATCGTCTGGCTTTATCCCAAGACATAAGCAGGAACCAACTTTATTTTAATAGCAAATTCTGTTCCTCACTTATCAGTGGATCAGGAATGGGAGGTGTTCTTTTAGCTACTCTTTTTATTGCATTTTCAAGCGGAATTGTCATATACAGTGTGTTCTACCTTTCGGTATCAAATCAAGTGTCGCAGATTGGACAGCTCAAAACTATTGGCATGACAGAAAAACAAATTAAGCGGATGATTCGTAAAGAGGGGTATCGTTTCTGCCTGTTCGGAATACCTGCCGGTATTACAGTAGGTATCATATTTGCATATTTGTTAGAGCCGAATGGAATAACGATTATCAATGCCATAGCCACAAGTATTTTAGCAATAATATTAGGCATTATCATCGTACAAATTTCCGTATACAAGCCCGCACAAATAGCTTCAAATATTTCCCCTATTGAAGCAACAAAATATGTTGGAAACGATCCAGAACTAAAAGAAAATAGAGTGCAGAATAGGAAAAATCATATTCGGCTCTCACCGTATTCTTTAGCCGTATTGAGCGAAAAGCAGAATCGAAAAAAACACAATCTGACGATTGCCTCGCTTGCAATCGGCGGGATTTTATTTATGGTTGGAGCCACTTTTATATCATCATGGAATCCAGATTCCTTTGCAAGAATGGGGAATTTGGAAGATGGAGAATATTATATTACGATTAACCACAATACATTAGTCAATCCCAAACCGTATGGTATTTCGGAGTATCAAGTTAATACGCCTTTTTCACAAGAACTCATGGAAGAATTGCAACAAATCCCGGAAGTTAAAGAGATTTATACTACGGAGAGAACCGCAGCCATTATTGAGTATCACGATGAACAATTAGAAATTCCCATTATTCCGATTACACCTGATAATCAGGAGGAAATTTTGAAAACGCTTCCTGTTGATTGGACATACGAAACATTGGTGAAACAAGACGCTATGGTTATATTAGGAACAAGCGTACAGAAAGAAGTCTATCATGCTTGCCCGTCAATAGGAGAAAAAGTGACATTACGATGGTTTGATGGAACTGAACACAGCATAGATGTTTTGATTGCCGGTACTTCCGAAAAAAGTATGAATGAGGGCTTTTATCTTCCAAAAGAAACCATAGAAAAGTTGTGGGGCGATATGGATTTAACAGCTTCCTTAACTTTGTCCGTACCTGAATATGAAAAAGTGGGTAAATCAGTAGAAAGCAAATTAAATAAAATACTGTCCCGACACCCTGATTTGGTAATGGAAACCTTACAAGAGGTAAAAGCATCTTCGGCAAATACGATTCATAATACCAGCGTACAAGTTTATGGGGTATCTGCCTTTGTCATTATGTTTAGCATTTTTAATCTGACAAACACCTTGATTAGTCGTATCAGTACAAGGAGAAAAGAATTTGGAATATTGGAGTCTATCGGTATGACAAAAAAACAGATAAAGAAAATGCTGCTGCATGAAAGTGTCTTACTGATTATTCCATGCTTGATTATTACGGTTGTGGCAGGAACCTTGATGGGTTATTTGTTAGTACGGATATTGTCTGCGAATGGATTAACTTATTTTCAATATGCTCTTCCTTTTATTCCATTACTGATTTACGGTGTCTGCTTAATAATAACACCTATTATAATTTCTGCTATCTGTCTAAAAATTCAATGCAGAAATTCGTTGGTGGAACGGATCAAAATGGCAGACTGATTTTGAAATGTCCGAGCATTGTAACATTTCACCCCCTATTTTCAATGAAATTTTTGGCCACAGCAACATTTCGCGGATCTTTGGGTTTTACAATGACTTTATCAAAGGAGGTTGTGCCATGAACACGAGCAAAAAAATTTTAACGGTTACGGATTTGAAAAAATCTTATATCACAAAGGGAAATACCTATCCTGTTTTGCAGGGAATCAATATGGAGGTCAATCAAGGGGAGTTTATCGCTGTTATGGGGCCATCAGGCAGCGGAAAGACAACTTTGCTTAACATTATATCTGGTTTTCTTTCTGCTGATAGTGGTTCGGTTATGATTGGAGCCGAGAATATGCTGCACACAGACAAAAATAAGCAGGCGGAAATTCGTTCATCAATTTTGGGGTTTATATTTCAGGACTTTATGTTGATAAATGGACTGACAGTACGGGAAAATATTTATCTCCCACAAATCATAGGAAAAAAAGATAATGCGGAAATGGATCAAAAGACGCAAAATTTGCTTGATACATTTGGAATCGCGGAAATTGCTGAAAAATATCCTAACGAATTATCTGGCGGACAAAAGCAAAGAGTTGCAGTTGCGAGAGCTTTGTCAAATACACCTTTGCTTATTTTAGCAGATGAACCAACGGGAAATCTGGATTCTAAATCAAGTGCTGCGGTAATTGAATCATTTTTGCTGGCAAAGGAAAAGATGAACGCTACAATTTTAATGGTAACACATGACGCCATCGCTGCGTCTTACGCTGACCGCGTGGTAGCACTATCAGATGGTAAGATCGTAAAAGAATTGTTGCGTACTGTGGAACCACGCCAGTTTATGAATGAAATTTTAGATTTTCTGAAAGTGGTGGAGGTGAGCAGATGACTTTGAATGAAATAGCCAAAAAGCTGATCCGGCAAAATAAGGGGCGCTATCTGATATTAAGCCTCTCCATCTGCTTTGCAATCCTTATGACAGGGGCTTATGGAGTTTTGCTGTTCAGCCCTGCAATCACAGATGTACTTATGACAGACGGTTCCACTTATTTGATTGCACTTGGTATGTATGGGATCACAGTACTTGGCATTGTTGTATTTCTTTTTTACGCAAATTCCATTTTTATGAAATTCCAAATGGGTGAAATAGGAATCTTTCTTTCCCTTGGTATGCCACCGAAAGCAGTCACTAAAATGCACAATAAACAGTTTGATCTTGTTTTCACCTTTAGTGGTGTGATAGGAGTTGTCCTATCCATTCCGTTTGCATTTGCTGTATGGTCTTTTTTAACACTGTTTCTCTCCTATACAGACCATACTTTTACGATTGGATGGCAGGGAATTTTTATTGCCATACTGATTTGGATTTCCGCATGGGGGATTTTGCGGTTGAAAAATACAATCTCCTTATCAAAGGCAGATGTGATTAAAATTCTCCATTCTTCCTCTGAAAATGAAGAAGTAAAAGGCGCAAAACCGATACTTGGATTGTTGGGATTGTTTGCAATTCCTATGGGCGTGATTTTGTTTAACATAACCGCTGTAATAGATGGACTAAAAACTATCTCAATGCTTTTTCTGGTAATCAGCTTGATAGGGGGTTACTTATTGACAGCGCAGATTACAACGATTGGAACACTGGTAAAACGCTTTTTTCCAAAAGCATACAGAAAAAATATCCTTTTTTATAATCTGGTGCGGCAGAAAGGAAATCAATATACCTTATCCTTATTTGTTTCTTCTTTACTAATCGCACTGACTGTTTTTTCAATCTGCTTTAACGGGAGTAGTTTTCTGGAGCTTCATTATCAAGTAAAAGAAGATCCCTATGATTATGCAGTCTTGACGACAGGTGAACAGCAAAAAGATTTGGATGAAAGTACCATCCGTTTGATGGCGGAAGAACATAATATATCCACTTCTGACTGGCATAGTCTGGATATGCTTCTGATTGGCAGGGAACATCAATATCAGGAAAAAGAAAAAAATGAATGGGGGCCGGAATTTGTTATATCTCAATCCAGCTTTGAAGATTTGACTGGGCAAACTTTGTCCTTGCCTGAAAACGGGTTCGGGTATTTTGAAGATTCGGATAATGCTACATTTCAGACATTTTCAAATGAACAGGGAAATTTTTATAACCCGTCTGTTCATAAAGAATTTCATCTGACTAAGACATCTCTGATTTCAGAGGAAAATATCGTCAACAATTCCACCCAGATCAGCTATTTTTTGATTTTGAATGATAAGACATTTCAAGAATTGAAAAATAGTCTGGGGCCGGATTACCAGTTTCGGTACTATCTCTTTAATGGAGATCACCCGGAAAACAGCAAAGCATTTCAAGATGAACTGTTAGGAAAAATCGTTACATTAAACAACGGAGAAATTTTTGACAGTTATCAAGAGGCTGCTGTTCAGGATAAGATCAGCGGGTATTCAGATGTGATTATTCCCTATGCGGGAAATGAGCTTTATGCAGCAAGGCAATGGGATTTTTACCCTTATGCAAAGGCTACCCAGCTTGATATACTTCTGGAATCGGGTTCTGTCTATTTGCTTTTGATTTTCTTTATTGCAATTATAGCATTTGTTTCAGCTTCAATGATTATGTGCCTGAAAATTGCAGGAACAATCCTGCAAGATCAGGAGAGTTACCAGCGGGCAGTATATTTAGGGTTGAAAGAACGGGATTTGAAAAAAATGATTCGGAAGCAGATTGCGCTAATCTATTTTTTCCCTACCTTTTGCGGAAGTATTACGGCCATATTTATGATTAACCGCTTTATGGCTGTATCCTCGGTAACACACATATCAGCAATTACGGTATTAGCCGTGTTGTTATCAGTGGTGGTAGTGATTATTCAGATAATTGCTTTTGGAGTGCTTCAGCGGAGAATGACAGCAGTTGCTACGAAAGCAGTTTACGAGAAAAATTATTAGATTGAATTGTCCTAAAATTGAAGCAATTCACCATAGATTTTCATACCCTTTAGGACAATTCTGCAACATTTGCCCTTTACCCTATACTCAACAAATATAAGAAAGGCAGGTAACTGTTATGAAAATTTTGCAGACAACTGATCTTAAAAAATACTACGGCACAGAGCCGAACATTACCCGCGCCCTGGATGGCGTGAACTTCTCTGTGGAGGAGGGCGAATTTGTGGCGGTGGTCGGCACTTCCGGCTCCGGTAAGTCCACCCTGCTTCACATGATGGGCGGTCTGGACACACCCACCTCCGGCAGCGTGATGGTGCGGGATAAGGAGCTGGCGAAGATGAACGATGAGCAGCTTACTATCTTCCGCCGCCGCAATATCGGATTTATTTTCCAGAACTACAATCTGGTGCCGATCCTAAATGTCCATGAGAACATCGTCCTGCCGGTGGAGCTGGATGGGGATACGGTGGATCAGAAATTCATGGCGGATGTGGTGTCCATGCTGGGACTGGAGGATAAGCTGAAGAATATGCCAAACAACCTCTCCGGTGGCCAGCAGCAGCGTGTGGCTATCGCCCGCGCTCTGGTGTCAAAGCCCGCTATCGTCCTTGCCGATGAACCCACCGGAAACCTGGACAGCAGGACCAGCGCCGATGTGCTGGGGCTTTTGCAGAGAACAAGCCGTGAATTTAACCAGACGCTGGTAATGATCACACATAATGATGCCATTGCCCAGCTTGCAGACCGTATCGTGCGGATTGAGGATGGCAAAATCGTTGGATAAAGGAGGTGGCAGACATGACATTGCCTTTTGAAAATGATACAGGGCCGGTCATTAAAAAATTGGCGTCACGAAGTATTCAGACAGATAAGCGGCGCAACCTGTTTGTGATCGTAACGATTGCTCTGGCGGCAGCTTTGATGGCAGCGATTTTTTGTGCGGGAGCGGGAAGTGACAGAAAACTGGAGGCGGACATTCGGGGACAGTATCAGGCGGTTGTGGTGAATTGTGACCGTGATACGATTGAAAGACTGCCCGGAAGTGGAACGCTGGGGCCTTTCCCAGAATTACGGTTCTGCCCGCTATGGTGACAGCGTTCTGACTGTGGAGTATGCGGATGCCAACTGGATGAAATTGGGTAAGAAGCCTTCCTTTACTGGGACACTTCCGCAGGCTGCCAATGAAATTCTGGTAGAACGGGCATTTCTTGACTATTTTGAAATCCCCGCAGAAGTAGGGCAGACCATAGAAGTGAATCTTGGAAACGGAAAGCAGACCTATACCGTCAGCGGTATCATGGATGTGGAGAATGACTCCCGTATGTTCCAGCTTTATGTATCTGAAGCATTTGTGGAGGAGATGGCGCAGGGAGAGCCGCTGTTTGAATTTCGGCTTCGTTATACTGGTGCTGATAGTATGGAGCTGGAGCAGCTCAAGGCGGATATTGCAGCATTCCTTTCTGCCAACGATGTCTCAGAGGATCAGATTTTTTACAGTTCCAACTATTTCGATATGCAGGGCTTTAAGTCCGGCGTGATGAAATATTACATTCCCGTGGCAATCCTTTTGCTGGTTGCCTGTGCCGTGGTCATTTACAGTATCTTTTTCATTTCCGTAAAGGGCAAAATGCGGGAATATGGACGCCTGAAAGTGATTGGCACAACACCAAAACAGATCCGGCGGATCGTGCGGCGGGAGGGATTGCTGTTATCTCTTTGCGGTATCCCGCTGGGGCTTTTGGTTGGAGGGGCCATCGGGTTTGCCATTTTCCCGGCACATTGGAGCTGGATGGGCAATCTGCCTTATCTGGCTGCGACCGCAGCAGCCTGCGCCCTGACGGTATTTCTGTCCATTCATGCGCCTGTCCGCATGGCGGCGAGGGTATCCCCAATCGAAGCGGTCCGCTCCAGTGGTTATGAAACGGCAACAGACCGCAAAGATCAGAAAAACCACCGCATTACGCCGTTCTCCATGGCACAGATGAACTTTAGGCGGAGCAGGAAAAAGACGGTCATCACTCTGGTATCTCTGGGATTGACGGGTGTGTTTCTGGTAACAGCCGCTACGGTACTCAACTCCATCAGTCCCGAAAAGATGGCGATAGAAGCCATGGGAGATCACTGTAACTATGAGGTCAGCTGGATGGATTCGGGAGGCGCGGAAGGATTGCCTGCCATCGCGCGGGAAAATCCATTGACAGAAGAACTTCGTCAGGGGCTTCTTGCCATAGATGGTGTGGAATCTATCACAAGCCATGAAGTAACATCCGCAACGGTGAAATTCCCCCAGGAAAGTGTTGCATTAAAGTTTCCTGTATTTGACAGAGAGCAGATGGAACAGTGGCTGCCGGAGGAAAATCTGGAACAGGGCAGCGCAGATTATGAGGAGCTTGCCGCAAACAACGGTGTGGTCGTGACTGATTCGGAAGATCATCTTTTAAGTATGTTTTATGGCTATACGCCTGCTGTCGGGGATGTGCTGACCTTTGAATCCATGGACGGTAAGACCATAGAAGTAACGGTCATGGGGATTGCGAAACCGTCAGTGACATCGGGCACCGGCGCATGGGGCCTGTTTACCCTTACAGAAGAACTGGCCGATCAGCTCTACCCGGACATTGAGAACAGAGAGGCTGTTTGGAATGTCCATACATCGGAGGACTCGGATGCGCTCAGGGCGTCTATTTTCAGCCTGCTGGAAAATCCGGTGCTGACGGTCTTTTCCAGAGCAGACCATGCGGCATCCCTGGAATCGCAGCTAAAGATGATGACCCGCGGTGTTTATCTGCTGCTGGCGTTCCTGTTTGTGTTCTCCATGGTAAATCTGGTCAACACCCTGATGACCAATCTGCTGGCAAGGCAGCAGGAGCTTGGGATTTTGCAGTCTGTGGGAATGACCGGAAAGCAGGTTTCCCGTATGCTGATTGCAGAATGCCTGTGGTACGCAGGGGTTACGGTATTTTTGTCAGTTGGCATTGGCGGAATCCTGGGCTGGATTTTTGACTATGTGATCAGTAGCTTTAATATTTTTGGGGAACTGTCCTATCAATTCCCTTTGATGGAAACGGTTGTTTTTGTTCTGGCACTTTTGGTCGTGACCGGAATCTTCTCTGTGGTTGCTGTCCGTTACTCTAAACGGCTTTCCCTTGTAGAGCGGATCAAGACCATGGACTAACCAGAGGCGGCGGCTTCCGATGTGAAGTCGCCGCTTTGCTGACAGCAGAAATATAAGACTTAAAGGAGATGATCAAAATGACAGTACCATTTGAGAATGATACAGGAAATATTGTCAGGAAACTGGCAAGAAAAAGTTTGAAAAGTGAGAAACGTCGGAATCTCATGGTGGTGATCGCCGTTGCGCTGGCATCCTGTCTGATCTGTTTTTCGATTGTGATGGCTTTGTCTACCCGGCAGATAGAGAAAAATCATGTGGAGGATACCTATGAGGCGGTCTACACGAAAATTACCGAGGAAGATGTGTCCTCCCTGAAGGGGCTGGATGACTTCTCGAGGGTAGGAGAGTATTATATGCTGGCTGTGGAACCTGCGGAGCAGGGATACAATGCCTCCTATATTTATTGTGATGAGGAAACGATGTATATTGCCCGTGACCAGATGAAGCTTTTGGAAGGCCGCCTGCCACAAAAAGAGGATGAAGTGGTGGTGAGCCGTTATTTCCTTTCCAATTACGGTGCAGACGCCGGGATTGGTGAAAAGGTTATGTTAAGCAGCGAGAGCTTTCACGGAGAATACACGGTGACTGGCATTATGGAAGGCTATAAGGAAAAAGAGGTAAATGGCACATCCATCCTTCTTTCCAAAGAAGCCCTGAAGGGATGGAGCGGCTACGACCCCGCTGATTATCGTGCCTATGTGCATTTTAAGAATGAGCAGCAGATGGATGAAACAGAATTGACTGCCCGTAGCCGGGAGATTGCCAAGGAATATCAGCTGGAAATGCCGGTCATGAACCTCAGCTATATGAAATTCTATAAGCAGCCGGTGAATGTCAGTATGCTTGCGCTGGTTGCCGGAATCGCAGTCCTGGTCATCATCGGAGGGTATGTTGTGATACAAAGTATCTTCCGAATCTCGATCAATGACAAAATTCAAAGCTATGGACAGCTGCGGACCATCGGCACAACGCCAAAACAGATCCGCCGTATTGTCAAAAAAGAAGGCCGTTTCTTAGGATGGGCTGGCATTGGTATCGGTATTTTGCTGGGATGTGCAGCCGGGTTTGCGCTGTTTCCCCGTGGGTTTAATCTGCTATTTTATGTAGCCGCGATTGTTTTGACTGCACTGCTTGGCTGGTTTATGGTATCCATTGCGATCCGCAGACCGGTAAAGATTGCCGCCGGTATCTCCCCGATTGAAGCAGTCCGCTTTACCGGCAGTCAGAGCGGAAAGGCCCACACACATAAGAAGAATATGCGGTTAAATCCCCTCTCCATGGGAATTGCAAATTTCAGGCGTGACCGTAAAAAGACCATCAGTATCGTGGCTTCCCTAAGTCTGGGCGGGGTAATCCTTTTGGTGACAGCCTCTATTCTTCTGGTTCGTTCGCCGGAGCGGATCGCAAGGCAGTTTTTCCCGGATGGGGATTATAAAATCTATATGAACTCTGAAAAAACAGAATATGAGGTAATGTCGGAGGGAAATCCTTTGAATGAAGCGCTTCGGCAGGAGGTGCTGGCTGTGGACGGCGTGACAGATGTGATCGAGAATCGTCAGGCGGTTCATGTGCGGTTTGAGAATGAGGAAAGTTCTTCCGGCGGAATGTGCGATCTGTTGAGTGATAGAAACAGAGATCAGATAGAAGCGGCGCTTGTGTCGGGGACTTTGCCTCAAGATTCCCATAGTATTGCACTTGATATGGAATATGCAGAAGATATGATCGGCGTAGAGGCAGGATCGGTGATCAAACTTTCCATTGGGGATCAAGAGATTCCGGTCACGGTTTCGGGTCTGTTCCTAAACGACGGGCTTCGAAATGGTCATGGTCCTCTGGCGCTGGACAACACCTGCATGGTTGCGACCAAAGAGCTGTTTCAGGAAGCAATGCCCATGATCGATTGCTTTGATTATTCCTGGAGCATTGTCAGTGATCCCCAAAAGGCAGAGCAGATTGAAAACAGTCTGAGTGCGATCATTTCTTCTGATCCCGACCTTGCACTGGACACCATTGGGATACATAAGGATTATGAGGAAATGGAAAACCGGGTTGTTTTTGGAGGGTTTCAGGCGCTGTCGTGGCTGGTATTCCTCTTTGGCGTGGTCAACCTCATCAATACCACCCTCTCCAACCAGATGTCCAGAAAGCGGGAAAACAGTGTCTTTCGTGCCATTGGTCTGACCAGAAAGCAGCTTTGTCAAATGACCATTTATGAAGGGATCTGCTATGCGTTTTTTGCTGCGTTGGCAACCCTGGCAGTCGGCCTCCCGATTGCAGTGATATTTGCCCGAAAATTCAGCGAAATGACTTTCCATGTAGCAATGCCATATTCCTTCCCCTTCCTGCAAATGGGGCTGTTCGTTCTGGTGCTGTTTGGTCTGGAGGTTATTCTGTCCTTCTGGACAATGCGCAGGCAGAAAAATCAATCGCTTGTGGAAGAAATGCGAGCGATGGAATAAGCATATAGGATCGGCGGCTGTCTCTTATACACATCTCCGAGCCCACGAGACTACGCTGCATCTCG
>OWIV01001196.1_pt1 | contig 12651 bp, 10 predicted proteins | sample 1732831 | NCBI WGS metagenome assembly OWIV01 (sample SAMN05065757, study PRJEB22554) | human gut metagenome | biome: ENVO:2100002; feature: ENVO:00000062; material: ENVO:00002003 | host: Homo sapiens | place: USA
CTACACTTATGCGATCGTCGGCAGCGTCAGATGTGTATAAGAGACAGCTTTACAAGATTTGGAGCAGCCATCTTCCAGTTTGCTCTTCTCTTATCTCTTCTTGCCTTTGAAGATTTATTCTTTGGACAAATTGACATATGTTACACCTCCTTAAAATTCTTTAAAATATCTTTGAAAACAGACATTCTTGGATCCAGGGACTCTCGGTCACAGCCACACTCTGAGACATTCAGGTTGTGTCCGCATATAGAACATAGACCCTTGCAATCAGGGGTACATAATGTCTTACCCGGCATGGATATCAGTATTTCGCCGAAAACTAATCTGTCCACGTCGAGTTCGTATCCACCAATATAGTCTTTTTCTTCCTTTGCTTCTTCCCCGGCAGCATTGTCTGAGAAATCAACGATTTCATCAACACTGTACTCTACTTTCGTAGGAACAGACTCTAAACATCTGTCACATGGAATATCAAGAACAACAAAGCTCTCAGCTTTAATCTCAAGCTTATTCTTACCAATTCTGGTAATACTTAATTCAAACTCTGGCTTCTCAAGTATACTATACTTAGCGATTCCAGTGTCAAAGCTTTCTGATTCAATTGAAACCTTTTCTATTCTTTCATCCTGTGAACCGGATAAAAGCTCTCTTAAATCAATTAGCATAATTGTCTCCAATTCATACTATTATGCATAGGAAAAGCATGCGCTAATCCACACCTTGTCAATTATACGCATGCTCCCTGTCTTTGTCAACAACAAATTCACTTAAATTCAATATTTTTCGCGAATATGTCAATTATTTTACTAATGCTAATGTTTCTCTTGCGATTGCAAGCTCTTCATTAGTAGGAATTACGCAAAGCTTAACCTTAGATTCTGGTGTAGAGATAATTCCTTCTACTCCACAAGCCTTCTCGCTTGCAGCTTCATCAAGTTCAACACCAAGGTATCCAAGATATTTAGCTACCATCGGACGAAGCCATGCAGCATTCTCACCAACACCAGCTGTAAATGTAATGGCATCAACACCGTTCATAGCTGCTGTGTAAGCACCAATATACTTAGCTACTCTGTAAGCATAAGCTTCAAGTGTAACCTTAGCAATTTCGTTACCGTCGTTAGCTGCAGCATTAAGATCTCTGAAATCACTTGAGATTCCGCCTGACATACCAAGTACACCAGACTTCTTGTTAAGGATATTGAGCATCTCGCTTATTGTAAGGTTCTCATGGTTGCATAAGAACTCTAAGATAGCCGGATCAAGGTCACCAGAACGTGTTCCCATGATAAGTCCTTCAAGTGGAGTAAGACCCATAGAAGTATCTACACACTTACCACCAACAGAAGCTGAGATTGAAGCACCGTTACCAAGGTGGCATACGATAACCTTAGCTGTCTTAGGATCAAGGTTAGCAAACTTGATTGTCTCTTTAGAAACAAAGCTGTGGCTTGTTCCGTGGAAACCATATCTTCTTACGCCGTACTTCTCATAGTATTCACGAGGAATAGCATAGAGATAAGCCTTTGGCTCCATTGTTCCACCAAATGCTGTATCCCATACAGCTACATTTGGCTTGCCTGGCATAGCTGCCTCAACGGCTTCAATACCGATAAGGTTAGCTGGGTTATGTAAAGGACCAAGGTCGAAGCACTCTCTTACAACCTTCTTAACATCTTCTGTTACAAGACAAGACTCGATATACTTCTCACCTGCGTGAAGTACTCTGTGTCCTACTGCTGCAATCTCATCTGTAGACTTGATTACGCCGTGCTCAGCATCCTGAAGAGCATCAAGAACAAGCTTAACTGCAATGTTGTGATCCTTCATAGGTGTTTCAACAACATACTTATCCTTTCCTGTTGGCTTGTGTGTAAGAACGGAACCTTCAATACCGATTCTCTCTACAAGACCTTTTGCGATTACGCTCTCATCATCCATGTTAATAAGCTGATACTTAAGAGATGAGCTTCCACAGTTTAATACTAAAATATTCATTACAAAAATTCTCCTTAAAAATGTTAATTATGCATTCTGAGCCTGAACTGCTGTCATAGCTACTACACCAACGATATCGTCAGCGAAGCATCCTCTTGAAAGATCGTTAACTGGCATAGAAAGTCCCTGAAGAACAGGACCATAAGCTCCAGCCTTAGCAAGTCTCTGAACAAGCTTATAACCGATGTTACCAGCTTCAAGGTTAGGGAATACAAGTGTATTAGCCTTACCAGCTACCGGGCTCTCAGGTGCCTTAAGTGCAGCAACTTCTGGAACTAAAGCAGCATCTAACTGAAGCTCACCATCAACAGTGATATCTGGGTACTTCTCTTTTGCAATCTTAACAGCATCAGCAACCATAGTTACTCTGTCATGCTTAGCACTTCCGTATGAAGAGAAGCTAAGCATAGCAACCTTAGCGTCCTTTCCTACAAAGCTCTTGAATGAATCTGAAGAAAGCTTAGCAACCTCAGCAAGCTTCTCTGAATCATAATCTGGGCTTACAGCACAGTCAGCGAATACAAAAAGACCGTTCTCACCGAATTCGCAGTCTGGAACTTCCATAAGGAAGAAACCTGAAACTGAGCTGATACCTGGCTTAGTCTTTAATAACTGAAGAGCTGGACGGATTGTGTTACCTGTTGAGTGGCATGCACCAGATACTGCTCCATCAGCATCTCCACATTTACACATAAGGCATGCATAGTACATGTAATCCTTCTCCATCTGTTCCTTAGCCATCTCAGGTGTAACACCCTTCTTGCTTCTTAACTCAACGAATTTATCAATATACTTCTGCTTATTAGGATCGTTAAATGGATCTACGATTGTGGCGCCAGAAATGTCATAGCCCTTACCATACTTCTCGATCTCTTCAGGAGTACCAATGATAACTAAATTAGCAATGCCTTCCTTTAAAATCTTCTCAGCAGCTTCATAAGTTCTCTTATCCATAGACTCTGGTAATACGATAGTCTTCTTGTCTGCCTTTGCTCTTTCTTTAATTGTGTCAATAAATGCCATGATTAATGACTCCTCCTTATAAAAAAGTAAATTTTCAGTAAACATACTGAACTCTGACAAAAATTATATACCAATTTTTAGTCGAAAACAAGGTCGTCTGGCACTTAAAAATGTTTTAAAAACGATACATTGACTAAATTCAGCAATATTTTTGACATAAATGTACGATTTCAGTAAAATATAATAAAAACATAAAGGAGACACTACATGAAAGCATGCGGAATTGTTGCAGAATATAACCCATTACACACAGGACATGTATATCAGATGAATAAAGCAAGACAGATTTCGCAGGCTGACTGTATTATCGTTGTTATGAGCGGCAATTTTGTGCAGCGTGGTGAACCGGCAGTAATTGATAAGTATGCAAGAACAAGTGCTGCATTAAAAGCTGGTGCTGATATCGTTGTTGAACTACCTGTATACTACGCATTATCAAGTGCAGAGAATTTTGCTAAAGGTGCAGTTCTTACACTTAATACAATGAAAGCCGCTTCAATCTGTTTTGGTGCTGAAACTGATAATGCAGATTGTCTGGCAAAGATAAGCCGTACTATAATATCAGAATCGCCTGAATATAAGGCAATGCTTAACAAAGCTCTTGCAGAGGGGCTCTCATACCCTGCGGCAAGACAGACTGCTCTTCTGGAATATCTGCCTGAATGCAAAGACATAATTACAGGTTCTAATAACATTCTTGCAATTGAATATATAAAAGCAATTCTTTACAACAACCTTAACATGACATATTATCCGGTGCTTCGTGAAGGTGCTGGCTACAATGACGACACAGATACCGCTGAGTATGCAAGTGCATTTGGAATAAGAAAAATGCTTATGTCAGATGAACATGACAGATTAAAAACATACCTTACTGCCGGTATGTATGAAGAAATCAGCAATTCTAAGAGCTGTCCTTTATTTCTTGATGATTTCAGTATTATATTTAATCATAAAATGTTATTTATTAAGCAGATATGTAACATTAATAATACTGACTTTGCTGACAGACTTGCTGAATATGAAGATATCAGTCCGGACATCGCAAACAGATTTGCAGGTACATTTACAGGAAGTGACACTATCACAGAATTTGCAATGAAAGTCAAATCAAAGAATATAGTATATTCAAGAATATGCCGCTGCATTATGCATATAATTCTTGAAATAAGAAAATCCATGTCCGATTCATACAATAATATACCATATATAAGATTATTAGGTTTTAATAAAACCGGACAGCAGTATCTTGGAAGCATCAAGAAAGAACTTGATGTACCTTTCATTACCAAGGCTGCTGATTATAAAAAAGAACTTATATTTGACCTTGCATGTTCTGATATATATGCACAGGCTGTATATGAAAAGTATGGGTATGTAATGAAGAATGAACTGCAACAGAATATAATACGTATATAAAAATACACCGGCTGAACCATTAATCTGATTCAACCGGTGCATTTTTTATATTAATTCTTAATTAATTCTTAAAGCTGTGGATTGGTGCAGGAATTCTTCCCACTCTGTTCACGAATGCAGAACAGTCAAATTTATTAACAGGCATAATAGGCGCATAACCTAAGAGTCCGCCGAATTCAACTGTCTCTCCTATACCCTTTCCTACAACAGGAATAACTCTTACTGCTGTTGTCTTCTGATTTACCATACCGATAGCTGCTTCATCTGCAATAATTCCTGAAATTGTTGTTGCAGGTGTGTCACCTGGAATAGCTATCATATCAAGACCAACTGAGCATACACATGTCATGGCTTCAAGCTTTTCAATTGTAAGTGAACCTTCATTAACCGCGTCAATCATTCCCTGATCCTCTGATACAGGGATGAATGCTCCACTAAGTCCGCCTACATAAGAAGATGCCATAACACCGCCCTTCTTAACCTGATCATTAAGCATTGCAAGTGCAGCTGTAGTACCAGGTGCTCCTGCTCTCTCAAGTCCGATTTCTTCAAGAATCTCTGCTACTGAATCTCCAACAGCAGGAGTTGGTGCAAGTGAAAGGTCAATAATGCCAAAAGGTACACCGAGTCTCTTAGAAGCCTCCTGTGCAACAAGCTGTCCTACTCTTGTAATCTTAAATGCTGTCTTCTTGATAGTTTCGCAAAGAACCTCAAAGCTCTTTCCTCTTACACTCTCAAGTGCGTATTTAACAACACCAGGACCACTGACACCAACATTTATAATTGCATCATCTTCTGTCACACCGTGGAATGCACCAGCCATGAAAGGATTATCATCAGGGGCATTACATAACACAACAAGCTTGGCACATCCTAAAGAATCTTTATCCTTAGTAAGTTCTGCTGTCTCTTTAATTATCTCGCCCATAAGTCTTACTGCATCCATGTTAATACCAGTCTTTGTTGAACCGACATTAACAGAACTGCATATAAGCTCTGTCTGTGCAAGTGCCTGTGGAATTGATCTTATTAAAAGTTCATCACTCTTAGTCATACCTTTTGATACAACTGCTGAATAACCACCAATGAAATTAACACCAACAGTATGAGCCGCTTTATCAAGAGTTTTCGCAATAGTAACATAATCCTCAGGTGTCTTACATGCAGAAGAACCAACAAGAGAAATAGGTGTAATTGATATTCTCTTATTAACAATAGGAACACCGAATTCCTTTGCAATCTCTTCTCCGGTTGAAACTAAATCCTTAGCAAGAGTTGTGATTTTGTTATATATTTTCTCATTTACCTCAGCTAAATCAGGACCAGCACAGTCAAGAAGATTAATACCCATAGTAATAGTTCTTACATCAAGGTTCTCTTTCTCGACCATTTTGTTAGTCTCTGTAACTTCCATAATATTAATCATAGTATTTAAGTCTCCTCACTTTCTTAGATACGGTGCATCATGTCAAATATTTCTTCACGCTGGCATTTAATTACAACACCAATATCTTCGCCAAGCTTATTAAGATCTTCATTAACATTGTCAAAATTCTTTGTAGAACCAGACATATCAACAATCATCATCATATTAAAATATCCTGAAACAATAGTCTGTGAGATATCAAGGATATTAACCTTTGTATCAGCAAGATAAGTACATACTCTGGCAATAATACCAACAGTATCTTTTCCTACAACAGTAATTACACATTTTTTCATAGCTTTCCTCTTTCTGCACCTTGTAAGCGCCTGTTATATTTCGCAAATACCTGATAAAACATCACGCTTTGCAACCTCTATATCAAAATCCGAAGATTTGAATGAGTTATCTGACATATCAATTTCTAATTTCACTGTCTCATAAGCAAGTTTATCATAGTTATTCTCTTTGCTTAAATGACCAAGATATATTTTCTTAAGCTTATCATGAAGCAGGGAATTGACAAGCTGTCCAGATGTCTCATTAGAGAGATGTCCTTTATTACCTAATATTCTTTTCTTAAGATAAAAAGGATAAGGACCAACCTGTAACATATTGATATCATGATTAGCCTCAACAAGCATAATATCAGATTCTGTCAGATTATCAACCACATAATCATCAAAATACCCTAAATCAGTTACAACCGATGCTTTTTTTATGCCATCTGCACATTTTTGAGTAAATGTATACGCAACCGGTTCGTTAGCATCATGTGATATACGAAATGGGTGGACTGTTACATCTCCAATTGAAATATCTTCATCCGCATTTATCTTATTAAATATGCCATCCGGAATATTCCCAAGTGATGAAATCTGTTCTATCCCCTCTATTGTACCAGACGTTGAATAGATTGGAATCCCATCTTTTCTCGATATAACACCAAGCCCTTTTGTATGGTCAATATGTTCATGTGTTACAAATATTGCATCAATATCTTTAAGACTTAAACCCGCCGTATTAAGCCCTTCTTCAATTCTTTTCCTGCTTATTCCGGCATCAAAAAGAACATGTGTGTCCTCCGTACCAAGGTAGATGCAGTTTCCACTGCTTCCGCTGGCAATCGGCATCATTCTCATAATTATTTATCCTCCCAGCGAAGCTCTATAACATCACCATCATTAAGTGGCGATGAATAATCAGCATCATTTCCGTTATGTAAGAATACAAGATTTCCCCTTACCATTGTAAGATCAAATGGATAGAACTGGAACAGGTCTACAACTATATAATCAGGCTTGCCTGATAAAACAACGCTCTGACCATTAACCGTAATAGTTATATCCAGCGGTTGTATAACTGGTTCTTCTGCTACCTTATCATCAGTTTCTTCTGATTCCTGCAGCTTTTCTGATGCCATAATATTCTCATTATATTCCTCTAATGAAGAAGTTCTTACCGTAAAGTTCTCATATACTTTAGTATTCTTATCTGCTGGTTCATTATTAACAGTTACATTGAGTGTCTTATAATCCAAGTCAAGAAATTCAAAAAGCTGTGCAACTGTATAGAAATTCTCCATACGGATTTTGTCGCCGTCATTAATATCATAGAACTCTGACTTTAATTCTCCATTAACATATGCAAATCTTGGGCAGACTATAGTTTTATCATTTACTATAAATGTTATCTGGGAATTAAACTCTTCAAGCTGTCCTATTGTTATGCTTGCCGGTTCTCCTACTGTAGATTCCGTTACAACTATTATATCATTCTGTTCAATCGGAGTATGAAGATTAGCCGGTCTTCCATTAAGCGTAACAACTGCGCCTTCCCCGGCACTTCCCCTTACAAGTCTTGACTTTCCATTAACAGTAAAGTTAATCTCTGCCCCTCTTCTTGGGAAAAGCTTTTCATTAGGGAAGCCAATCTGCATGACAGCATCTACAACTGTAAGATTACTTGTATCATAGAGCTTTATTCGTTCTTTATTAACAGTAACAAATACAAAATTGTTCTTTTGCGTATAATAATTAGTGCATATACCGACAGGCGTTACATATAATGAATCCTTCTTGAAATTGTCAACCTGAAAATCAACTGCAGTTAGAACCTCTTCACCTCTTACCGCAACTCTCTGGTGCGGTATTCCAAGACAATCGGCAACTCTTTCTGTATAACCTGGTATCTTGCCACCACCGCCAACAACAAACACAGCATTTACAGGCTTACCGCCATTAAGCTCAATAATCTTTTCCGCAACATCCTTTGCCATCGCATTCACAACATCAGCTGCTGCATTTCTTATTTCAAGTGCATCTACCTTCTGCGTAATACCCATGATATCTTTAAATGTTACAAGTCCTTTTTTCTTAGTACTTGCAGACATTTTAATCTTTTCAGCAGTATTAAAATCAACAAGGTAAGTTTTTGCAATACACTCTGTTATCTCATCACCTGCGCAAGGTATCATGCCATAAGCAATTATACAGCCATCCTTTGTAAGACAGATATCTGATGTTCCTGCACCTACATCAACAAGCCCTATGTTAAGGAGCCTGTACTGCTCAGGAATTGCTATATTCATGGCTGCTATAGGCTCTAATGTAAGACTTGCAACATTAAGTCCGGCATATTCAACAGCTTCATAAAGTCCATCAACTACCTCTTCCGGCAAAAATGTAGCAATAAGTTCAACTGAAATCTTAGAAGCCTTATGTCCCTCAAGATTATTAATATCATAGCCGTTAAGCTGATATCTTATAGGGGTGTTTCCGACACAATAAAATCTTGCTTTATCTTCTTTTTCGTTAATCTTATTATGTGCATTCTCAACTGCCAGAAGATTAAGTGAATAGATATGTTCCTGTGTAACCCGTGTTTCTTCTTCAAATTCATACTCAGCAGACGAATTAACAGTTTTAAGAACTCGTCCGGCAGCAGCAATGCATACATCTGAAAGTTCCCTTTCTAGCTGATTCTCAAGAGAATTCTTAACTTTTCTGATTGTATCGCCAACTTTATAGATATCATGAATCTGACCATCAAGCATTGCTCTGGTTTCATGCTTCTGCTCAGCCATTGCAATAACCTTAAAACGGTTCCTTTCCATGTATCCCACAACACCGACAATACTTCTTGTTCCTATATCAAGACCAAAAACAAGGGTCTCATTTCTTGACTGTGTATTATCCATACCCTACCTCTAGAATAAACAAATTATGTATAATGTATCATATTCCAAGTATAATCTCAAGCTGGGCGCGTGTTTTTTCAATATCTGCGCCATTATTAATCACTTTATCTGCATGCTTTCTGAACTCAGCATCAGATAGCTGACTTTTAAATATGTCTGATATCTTTTCATCAGAATAGCCTCTTGAAGCAGCAAGTCTTTTTCTTCTCTCATCTTCCGAAACATATATATACCATATCTCATCCATGAATATATCATAGTGATCTTCAATAAGCAGTGCTGCCTCAACAAAACAGTAATCAACATCACCTGCTATCTTATGATTATTAATCTGATTAATAATCTCTTGTTTTACAAGAGGATGAATTATGCTGTTAAGAACGATTCTCTTATTAGGGTTCTTAAATATAATATCTGCGAGAAGAGGTCTGTTTATCTCTCCATCTTCTCCTACAATCTGCTCCCCGAATATATCAACGACCTTTTTAAATCCAATATTACCTGAGTGATATATATTTCTTGCAACAAGGTCTGCCTGTATAATGTCGCAGGAACACATTTCTTTAAGGAGTGCAAGAACAGAAGATTTTCCTGCTCCTACACCACCTGTGATTCCAATAACTTTCATTAGTGTGCCTCCAGCCAGTCTTTTCCTTCCTTTAAATCTACCTCAAGAGGAACTTTAAGGCTTACTGCATTCTTCATTCCATCAAGCATAATCTGCTTTACAGTTTCAACCTCATCCTCTGCCGTCTCAACAAGAAGCTCATCATGAACCTGCAATATAAGTCTTGACCTGAGATTATGCTCCTTAAGTGCATTATATACATTAATCATTGCCAGCTTTATAATATCAGCTGCAGTTCCCTGAATCGGTGCATTCATGGCAACTCTCTCTCCAAAAGAACGCTGCATGAAATTAGAAGATTTAATCTCTGGAATTTCTCTTCTTCTATTGTACATTGTAAGTGAATATCCTTTTTCTTTGGCATCACTTACGAGTCCGTCAATAAATGTCTTGATAGTTGGATAGCTTGCAAAATATCTTTCAATATATTCTTTAGCTTCTTTTCTTGAAATACTAAGATCCTGACTTAATCCAAATGAACTCATTCCATAGATAATGCCGAAATTAACTGCCTTGGCATTTCTTCTCTGTTCATCAGTAACCTCATCGAGCGGTACGCCAAAGACCTGTGCCGCCGTTGCTCTGTGGATATCTGCTGATGAATTATACGCCTCAATGAGCTTCTCATCCCCTGACATATGAGCAAGAATTCTTAACTCTATCTGAGAGTAGTCAGCATCCAAGAATACAAAGCCATTCTTTGGAACAAATACCTTTCTTATAGCCTTACCCATCTCCATTCTTATAGGAATATTCTGAAGATTAGGATCTGTACTGCTTATTCTTCCAGTAGCAGTTATTGTTTGGTTAAATGTACCATGAATTCTTCCATCTTCTGATATATACTGTGTAAGACCGTCAGCATAAGTTGATTTAAGCTTTGATAACTGTCTGTATTCAAGAATCTTACTTACAACCGGATAATCAGGTGCAAGCTTTTCAAGTACATCTGCGGCTGTTGAATAGCCACTCTTTGTCTTCTTTCCGTTAGGCATTCCAAGCTTTTCAAAAAGTATTACACCAAGCTGCTTTGGTGAATTGATATTGAACTCTTCGCCTGCTGCTTCATATATCTCTTTCTCAAGAACCAAAATCTTAGTACCAAGTACCTTTGAATAATCAACAAGTGCCTGTTTATCAACACTTATGCCCTGCTGCTGCATTTCAAAAAGAACAAATATAAGAGGCATTTCTATAGTTTCAAAAAGTTCATACATATTCTCACTCTTTAACTGTTCTGTAATTTTATCAGCACATTTGTAATAAGCATATGATGAAAGGCATGCATACTTAATAAGATTGTCTTCCGCTTCATTTACTGCCTTATTAATTGACAATTTACCCAGAAGTTCTGTTTTTGAAGGATATGTTAATGATAAAAACTCTCTTCCAAGACTTTCATAATCATAACTTTCGTTACTTGGATGAAGCAGATATGCTGCAATTGCAGTATCAATAAATGCTTTTTCTGAAACAAGCGGATAGCCATTTATCTTGTCTTTTTCAAATATATCAAGATAATCTTTAATATTGGCAGATGCTATATTTCTGTTAGAAGCCACGCTTACAACATCTGACAGACGGTCTGCAAGATAACTCTCTGTAACAAAGCCCGATACCGGAATATAATATATTTCTGTATCTGATAGTGTTATTCCAACTGCAGCCAGTTCACTCTCTCTTACAATAGAAAGTCCGATTTTTTCAATTCCACCTGCTATATCCATCGCTTTGTTAAATACATTTTCAACCTCAGCAAAATCAGATATCTTCTTGAAATATTCATAACATTCAGGATATTTAGCAATTATATCTGTATTCTCAAACTTCTTTAGCATATTTTTAAAATTATACTTCTTAAAAAGTTCATATGAATTCTCATTAAAGAAATCACCTGCTTTAGAATCTTCAACTTTATAATCAATCGGAACATCGATTTTAATCTCTGACAGGAATCTGCTCATCTTAATCTGCTCGATATTCTCAGTTATTGATGTTTTTGCTTTAGGCGGCTTCAACTCGCAAAGATGTTCAAAAACATTATCAAGACTATGATATTTCTGAATAATGGCAGACGCTGTCTTAGGTCCTACCCCCGGTGCTCCCGGTATATTATCAGATGTATCGCCCATAAGGGCTTTAACATCTATAAATTCATGAGGAGTAACTCCATACAGATTAAATACATCTGATGGATAATAATCTTCAACCTCTGTTACACCTTTCTTTGTCTTTGGTATTCTTATCTTAATATGCTCATCTGCCAGCTGAAGCAAATCTCTGTCACCTGAAACAATTGATACATCTATTCCTTTAGCAGCACTTTCCTTCGCAATTGTACCTAGAATATCATCAGCTTCGTATCCCTCCTGCTCGACAACTGTAATATTCATTGCTTTAAGCAGCTCCTTCATAAGAGGAACCTGCTGCTTTAGTTCTGGCTGCATAGGCTTTCTTGTTCCTTTATATCCATCAAATGCCTTATGTCTGAATGTCGGTGCAGATAAATCAAATGCAACCGTAATATAGTCAGGCTTTTCTTCATCAAGAAATTTAAATAAAATATTAAGAAAGCCATACATGGCATTGGTATGTATGCCTTCTGCATTAGTAAGGTCAGGAACTCCGTAAAATGCCCTGTTTAATATGCTGTGTCCATCTATTAATATAAGTTTTTCACCCATAACAATCTCCCATCTTTAAAAGAATTTAATAATGATAAGAAGCAATGCTGTAAGAACCATAACTGTAGAAACAAAAATATATCTTACCCTGGTAAAATGAGTCCATTGTCTTAAAAACAAACATTTAGCCTCACTGTCCTTAAGCTTCTGCTCAACCAGCCCTGTAAAATCAAATGCATCTAAATATGCACTATATCTGCTGTTCTCTGTTCTTTTCTCATTATCATCTTCTAATCCTGTCTCTTATACACATCTGACGCTGCCGACGATCGCATAA
>OWIV01001227.1_pt1 | contig 12389 bp, 8 predicted proteins | sample 1732831 | NCBI WGS metagenome assembly OWIV01 (sample SAMN05065757, study PRJEB22554) | human gut metagenome | biome: ENVO:2100002; feature: ENVO:00000062; material: ENVO:00002003 | host: Homo sapiens | place: USA
CTACACTTATGCGATCGTCGGCAGCGTCAGATGGGTATAAGAGACAGGAATGCCACGGCGGGGCAGGACAACCGCCGGAGGTTGATCATGCAGGCCCGGGAGGAAAGGGGCCGGTCGTCGAAATGCATGCGGTTGATGTCGATCAGCTGGAAGCGGTAGGCGCCCGCGGGGGTGCGGTCCCAGAGGATGTTGCCGTGGTTGAAGTCCCGGTGCTCGATGCCTTTCTCGTGGAGCTGCACGGTGAAGCGGGCGAAGGCCTCCAGCACGGGCAGGGTCCCCGCTGCGGGGAAGCGTGCGGTGGTCTGCGACAGCGGGGTGTAGTCGGAGCGCCGCGAGACGTAGTAGCTGTCGCAGAGCAGTCCGCGGCGGCGGTATTCGCTCCATGCGACGGGTTCGGGCGAATCGACGCCCAGCGCCCGGAGCCGCACGGCGTGTTCGTACGAGCGGCGGGCCTTGCTCCGGCGGAAGAAGGTGTAGATGACGGCCCGCAGCAGGTTCGGGCGCTTGAACCGTTTGACGACCAGCCGTTCTCCCTCCGCCTCGAAGGCTTTGATCGTGTTGCGTCCCGCGTGCAGGACCTCGCCTTCCCGGTCGAAGAGTTCGGGCAGGCGTTCCGCGAAGTCCCGCAGGTGTTCCGAGGCCGTATTGACGTGAATGTGCATTGCGGTGTTTTTTCTGTAGCAAAGGTACGCACCCGCGGCGTAAGGCGTTAGTCCTGTTTGATTGTTAAGTTGTTCTGAAACGGAAAAGAAAGGCGGATTTCATCGGGTGGCGTGCGGAGAACGCGCTCCTTTTCCCCGAAGGCCGGGTGCGGTTCCGGACGGGCATGAAACGAGCGGAACTTTTTCCGCTCGTTTTCGGGATTTATCTCATCCGGATGTGGAACGCTTTGGGGCGTGTCATCGTCTTCGTGGAGGTGCGGCCGAACGAGTCGGCGACTTCGATGCGGACGGTCGTCGCAGGTCCCGAGGCGCGGTAACGCCACATGTGGGGGTTGCAGGCCGTCTGGAACGGTCTGGTGCCGCGCATGTAGGTGATCTTGTGCAGCCGAAATCGTTGGGCGTGACCGGTCTCCGGGCGAAGCCCTCGGCCGCGGCGGCCGTCGCCAGCGACAGCGCGCAGCACCGGTTTTTCGGAAACGGGTTTCCGTGGGGCGCGTTATTTCGAAGAGGGGTCGAATACGAAGATGTTCTGGTAGTGTTTCGTATTGTCGGCGGTGATTCCGCGGGCCGTGTATCCCAGGTAGAGCTTGTCCTTGCAGACCTTGATGCCCTCGGCTTCGAGCGTCCCGAACACCGAAACGCCGATCTGGGTCAGTTTGTCCTTGTCCGACACGACGGCCACCTGCGTCCGCTCCTCGACGATGTTGCCCTCGAAGTCGAACACCGTGACGTAGGCGAACGAGCTGCCCGAGTAGAACGAGCCGAAGAGGTTGTAGTTCGACTGCCCCTCGGTGTAGTAGAGCCGGTTTTTGTGGACGTCGTAGCCCTGCCAGTCGTAGTAGGTGGCGCCGCTCGCGCCGTATCCCGTCTTGAGGAAGCGCGGCCGGGCGACGGGCGTCAGCGTCGTGAGGTCGTGGCAGCGCACCACCACGCTGACCGAGTTGGTCGAAGCGGGTCTGTCGGTCTGGAAGCCGTCGGTGCAGGTGATCGTTACGTTGGTCATCGGGGCCTTTTTCGCCTCGCTCAACTTGTAGATGACGAAACACCGGTAGGACGAATTTTTGCTGTCGCCGTAGTTGATCGTCAGCAGGTCGTTCTCCGCGTCGATCGAGGGGTGCAGGTCGGTGTAGTCGCCGATGTAATAGTAGTCGTTGCACTCGTTGGTCTTGACGGTGGCTCCCTTCACGTATTTGACGCGCCCCACCAGTTTTTCGTTCCAGTACTGGCCTTTGGCGTTGCAGACGCCGTAGGCTCCGGCCCACAGGTAACGGTCGGCGCCGTCCTCTTCGAGGGCGGTGTTCGTCCCGTGGCCGAAGTAGGTGAGTTTCATATAGTCCTTGTTCTCGGTCTGCACGTCCGGGGTCTTGTTGGGCTGCGCGCGGACCCAGTTCAGCTGCGCCTGGTTCGTGTTGGAGAGCTGCGTGTACCAGACCGAGCCGTCCGAGTCGAGGTTGAAGCCCTGCATCGCCGTGTTGTCCGGCAGGTAGGTGTTCCGGCTGAAGATGTTCGAGGCATCGAACCGGTCGATGCCCGTGGTCGACGATTTGTCGGGACCTTCGGGTTTGCCGGGACCGGGCGTTTCGCCGCCGTCTCCGTCGCCGCCGCAGGCGGTGCAGAGCGAGAGGCCCAGAATCGAAATAAGCGTGAATTTCAACAGTTTCATAGCATGTCGTTTTAGTTGCGGTAAATTAGGTATTGCCGCCCGAGGCGGCAATACCTAATAAAACCTGTTGTTTCTAATTTGTGATTATCGGTCTTTCGTTACCTGGATGTCGTCGATCCACAGGCGGTAGTGCTTGGTTCCGTAAGGATGCGCCGCGATTACGATGCGGGTCTCCTTGGTGGCTCCGGCGATCTTGACCACATGCTCCGTGGGATTTACGTAGTCGGTCGTGGGAATTTTGTCGCTGTCCACGTGCGTCGTGCACTGTACGGTCACCTGCTTGTCCGTGTTGGCCGTGGCGGCCCCTGTCGGTTCGGCCTTGGTCGGGCCTCCGTCGGTGATGGTTCCGGGACCTTCGACCTGGATGTAGTGCTGTTCGTGGTCCTGTCCCCACGAGTGGTACGGCTCGAAGTAGGGCGCCGTGTGGCACGTTACGGTGATGTCGGCCGTTCCTTCGCCGATTCCGGTCAGCTTGGGCGTCTTGATGTAGCCCGAAACGGATGCGGTCGAGAGCAGTGCGGCTCCGGTCTGGGTGCGTACCCAGAAGCCCTGCCAGCCGGGATAGTCGGCGTCGGCGTAGTTCGTGCCGTAGGTGTCGCCTTCCCACCATGCTTCCCACAGTTTGGCCGCTTTCACCGGACCGCGGTTGTCGGTCGCGCTCCCGACGTAGTTGAAGAACGAGTCGGTGGAGTTGACGGGGTTTACGATTTTTCCGGTGGCCGCCGGGCAGTTCGGGTCGTCGGGGTCGATGTTTGCACCGATCTGGGCGTTGGTGACTTCGACGCCGAATGCCTGGTAGATCGGACAGCCTCTGAACCAGAAATCGTCGAAATCCTTGTAGAGGATGACGTTCGGCGCCAGATTCTCCTCGGGAGTGGTGAACGACAGCCACGTTTTGTCCGAATCCTCCTTATTGGGACCCAGCTCGTGGGCGACGATCCAGAACCAGTAGGTCGTGCCGGGTTGCAGGTTGCCGAAGGCGAAACGGTTGTGCGCGAAGAACATGCTGCTGGCGGTGAGCCAATCGGCCGTCTTCGAGGTGTAGTTGCGCAGGTTGTCGCCCTCCTCTTCCAGCGCGAGGCCGAAGCTGAACGAGCGGGGCGTGCCGTTGTTGAAGTTCGTGCCGGTACCCTTCTCGTAGTCGCCCCAGTCGAGGACTGCCAGGCGGGGCAGCAGTTTGAACATCGTGACGGTTACTTCGCCGGCCAGTTTGGCGCGGCTCTCGGCGGTGAGGTCGTAGGGGGTCGCGACGGACGAGATCTCCACGTGCAGTTTGACCGTGATCGGGCCTTTCTTGGTCGGCGTTCCGCTCAAGGCGAGGGGAATCGCTCCGTCGCCCGCCTCCATTTCGTATCCCGAGAGCGATTCGATGGCGATGCCTTCGGCTCCCGCGCCTTCGAGCGTTGCCGTGACGTCGGCCTTATAGCCGGGCTTCGATTTCTGGTAGGGGATCGTCACCCGCTTGTCCACGAGCTCCTCGTAGAGGTCGAAACTGGGGGCGATCTCGGGCGAGCCGACGGTGAAGAATCCGTCCTCCTGCGTAACCCGGATGACCAGTTCTTTCAGTCCGTCGGAGAGCGTGACGCTGCCGGTACGCTCCGCGCCGTCGTTCTGCGCGACGGTGATGTTCACCGCCTGTTCTTTCGGCGCGCCGTTCCCCTCCCCGGGCGAACAGCTGATCCACGTGTCGTCGGGCGTGATTTTCCAGGACCCGTTGGTCAGGACGAGCAGCTCCTTCGTCGAATTGAGGTACGGGAACGAGAGCGCGTCGTGGCTCCGCTGCAGGAAGTGGGTTTCGTCGTCCTTGCAGGATGTGCCGAGGGCGACCGACGCCAGGCACAAAAACGAAATTATAGCGTGTATTTTCATAAAATCGGATTTTTGATCGTTTCGGGTAAGCGGGTTAGTCGTCCCAGCCGGGATTCTGCGGCCGCAGGTTGGGGTTGATGTCGAGCGCATTCTTCGGAACGGGGTAGAGGTACTTGTAGTCTGCCCATTCCCGGTCGAGAATGTAAACCAGGCAGTTGTCCTTGTTGACACTGTATGTCGTGACGTTGTCGCCCTCTTCGGCGGTCACCTCCACGTACGAAACCCCGGTCTGGTTGCTGCCCGATTTGGGATGGCTCTTCGAGTAGAAGCAGAGGTCGTTCTTTCCGTCGCCGTTCATGTCGAACGGCTTGCCCAGTTCGGGAATGTGGATGCCAGCGAATTCGACCGTCAGTTTGTGGCCCATGCGCCAGCGCATCAGGTCGTCGCGCCGGGTGTTCTCCATGTACAGTTCGATGCTCCGCTCGCGGCGGCATTCGAGTATCCACTTGTCGGTCACCCCGTCGTAGTAGCTGGCCAGATAGGGGTCGGCCGTGGCGGGCATCGCGCCGCTTACGCCCGAACGCTCGCGCAGCGGGCGGATCGTCTTGTTCCACACCGTCTGGTCCATCTCGCCCAGTTCGGCCTTGGCTTCGGCCTCGTTCAACAGGATTTCGGCGTAGCGGAACACCGGGAGCGAGTTGGCGCTGGAGGTGTTGCTCTCGTTCGCATCGTCGTCGGTGTTCCACTTGATGATGCGGTAGTAGGTCAGCTGCGTGGTCAGGCCGGGGAAGACCTTTGCGAATTCGTTGGTCTCCTTGCCGCCGACCTTCTTGACGTAGTAGGGCGTGATGAAGGTCTGGCGCAGGCGGTAGTCGCGGCCGGCGAACTCGTCCTTGAACTGCGTCTTGTTGTATCCGTCCTTGTCCGTGAAGCGCGTCCCGTCGAGGTTCAGGTACATGTTGACGAACGCTTTGGGACCCGAGTTGCGTTGTCCGTAGCTGCCCGAGGCGTAGTACCACGAGGCGTCGTGAAACCGGTTGAGCGTGGCGTTGAACTCGTTGGCCAGGATCACTTCGGTGTACTGCGGCTCCTCGCTCTTGAAGACCTTGCTGTAATTGGTCGTCTCCTCGCCGGCCGTCGAGACCAGCGAATAGGGGCTGTCGCCCATCAGCTCCTCCGAGGCGGCGACGCACGCGCGGAGCCATTCCTCGCTGCCGTCCAGCCCGTGGTACTTCCGCCAGGTTCCCTCGTAGAGGCAGATGCGCGATTTCAGGGCCAGCGCCACATAGCGGTTGATGACGTTGGTGTTGACGTATTTGCTGGCCTTGGAGCACCAGGTGGCGGCGAAGTCGAGGTCTTCGAGGACCTTCTGCATGACGTAGTCGCGCGGGTCGCGGCCCTTGTAGAGCTGTTCGTCGTCGTCGGGGTCGATCGGCTCGTCGTACCAGGGCACGTCGCCGAAGGTCTTGACCTTGTCCCAGTAGAACCACGCGCGCCAGAAGCGGCCGACGCCCTCGTAATGCTTCATCGTCGCGTCGTCCACATAGGGGGCCGCGTCCTTCATGTGCTTGAGGTAATAGTTGACGTTGTAGAGCGGACGCCAGTTGCCCCGCGCCCAGTTGTTGGCCTGCTGGGCGCTGTAACCGCCCGTCTTGAGGAATCCTTCGGTCTGGGTCGTGACGCAGATGTCGCTGTACTGGTCGCCGCGCGTGAGCGTCGCGGCCGAGGGCAGGTGGCTTTCGAGAAAGCCGATCGCATAGGTTTCCAGCGCCGTTTCCGAATTGAAAAAGGTGTCGGTGGTCGTCGAATAGACGGGGTCTTCGTCGAAGAAGCTCTGGCACGAGGCCAGGAGGGACAATCCGGCGATTATCGCTATCTTGTTCAGTATGGGTTTCATGGGATTGCGTGTTAGAAGTTGATGTTCAGTCCGATGGTTACGCTTCGGGTCATCGGGTATCCGTAGCCCTGGCCGTCGGTGCCGGTCTTCGATGCGAAGTCGGCGTCGCCCGCCGTGATCATTTCGGGGTCGTAGTTCTTGGCGTACTTCTTCAGCGGCGACCAGAAGAACAGGTTTTCGCCCGAGACGTAGATGCGCAGTTTCTCGATGTGGGCCTTGCGGGTGATCTGCTGGGGCAGGGTGTAGCCCAGCGAGATGTTTTTCAGGCGGCAGTAGCGCGCTTTCTGCAGGTAGCGGTCGTTGGCGGCGCGCAGCGTGCCGCGTCCGCTGACGGCCAGCGAGCCGCGCAGTCGGGGCCAGTATGCGTTGGGGTTGTCCTCCGACCAGCGGTCGGCGTTCTGCCACGGCAGGCTGTATCCGTAGGGGCGGTCGTATTGTCCCCAGAAGAGTCCCGACTCGCCGGCGGGATACCAGTCGCGTTTGCCGACGCCCTGGAAGAAGACCGCGAAGTCGATGCCGTTCCAGTTTGCGCTGAAGTTGATGCCGTAGTGGTAGCGCGGCGAGGAGTTGCCGATCTTGCGCAGGTCGCCGTGGTCGTCGAGGCGGTTGCTGCCGTTGTCCACGACGCCGCTCTCGTCCAGGTCGGCGAATTTCAGGTCGCCGGCGTTCCACGACTTGTTGTCGCCGCTCCAGAAGGTCTTCTCCTGTGCCTTGAGACCCCACTCCTGCGCCTCCTCGTCGGTGGCGAAAAGCCCTACGACGTGGTAACCCCAGATTTCACCCAGCTCCATGCCTTCGTAGTAGGCGTTGGCGTAGAGCGTGGGCAGGGTGTTCGACTTGCTGGTGTATTTGGTGATGATCGACTTGCTGTCCCAGAGCGAGAGGCGCACGCTGTAGTTGAAGGGTTTGTTCGCCATACGGAAACTGTCGGTCCAGCCCAGCGAAACCTCGAAACCGCGGGTGCGCATGTCGGCGTTGTTGCCGTAGGGCGCCGAATAGCCCGTCACGGCCGGCAGCTCGGCTCCGGTGACGAACATGTCGGTCGTCTCCTTCTGGTAGATGTCGCCTACGAAGCTCAGGCGGTTGTTCAGCAGGTTGACGTCCAGTCCGAGGTTGATCGTCGAGGAGGTCTCCCACGTGAGGTTTGCCGGCAGCACGGACGAGGGCGCCGAGGTGTAGGTGCGCTGGCTGCCGTCGACGATCACGCCGGCCTTGTTGAAGCCCAACAGCTCCATGTACTTGTAGGGCGAGACGTTGCCGTTGCCGGCCTTGCCGATCGAGAAGCGCCATTTGATGTTGTTGATCCAGGAGATGTCCTTCATAAAGTTCTCCTCCGACATCCGCCAGCCCACGGAGGCCGACGGGAAGAAGCCCCAGCGTTCGTTGCTCGGGAATTTCGAGCTGCCGTCGTAGCGGCCGCTCAATTCCGCGAGGTATTTGCCCTTGTAGGCGTAGCTGGCGCGGTAGAAGATGCCGACGAACCCCCAGTCGTAGCTGTTGGCGTCCTCCAGGACGTAGTCGATGCCGTTCATCAGCGAGTAGTTGGGTTTGCCGTCGACGATGAATCCGTCGCGGCCCATGCGGGTGTTGCGCGCCCGCTTGTGTTCGATGTTCCATCCGGCCATGACGTTCAGCGAGTGGTCTTCGGGCAGCCGCGGGGTGAACGAGAGGTTGGCGTTGCCGCTGTGGTACTCGATCTGCGTCTCGGTGGTGCGCATCGAGCTGCTCGCCGGATAGGAGATCTGGATACCCGGACCGTTGGAGTAGGTGACCTGCGAGATCACGTCGTTCTGGCGCGAGTGGTTGAACAGGTAGGAGTAGTCGGCTTTGGCCACCAGCACGTCCTTGATCAGGTCGATGGTCACGACGGTCGTGTTCTTCATGTCGAACTTGAGGTTGTCGCGGTAGGAGTTGCCCTCGGCCATGTTGGCGTAACCCGTGTAGACGGCCGCCGCGGTCCACGTCCCGTCGGGGTTGGTGACGCGGGTGATCGGGAATCCCTGGTGTTCGAGGTTGCGGCGCACCAGCAGGTTCTGCGCATAGGTCGTCGGCTGGTGGTAGCTGCGGCGCACGAAGTCGGTGTTGTTCTCCACGGTCAGCCATTTGGTGATGTTGACCGTACCTTTGGCCCGGGCGTTCAGCTGGCGGAATTTCTCGTCGCCGACGCGGTAGATGCCGTCCTGCTCGTAATAGCGGGCCGAAGCGATGAAACTGGAGGTTTTGCCGCCGCCCGAAATCCGGATGTTGTGCTGGTGGGCCGTGGTCGATTTCTTGTAGAAGAGGTCGTACCAGTCGGTGTTGCGTCCGTAATACTGGTATTTGCCGCTGGCGTCGAGTTCCCATTCCAGATAGCTCCGGTCGGGGTCGTTCATGCGTTTTTTGTACTCGTCCTCCCAGCTCTGCGTCCAGGGGAAGAAGTTGTTGATGCCCGTCGGCAGATGGTGCGAGTAGCCCACGTAGGCGGTCATGTAGTTGTCGTACCAGGTCTGGCTGTCGGTCTCGTATTTCGGGCGTACGGTCTCGCTGATGATCGAAACGCTGCCGCTGTAATCGACCGAAATCTTATCCTTGCGGGCGCTTTTCGTCGTCACCAGCACCACGCCGAACGCACCCCGGGCGCCGTATACGGCCGTCGAGGAGGCGTCCTTGAGCACCGAGATGCTCTCCACGTCCTCGGGATTCATCGCCGTCAGGTCGCCCTCCACGCCGTCGATCAGGCAGAGCGCCGATCCGCCTGCGCCGATCGACTGCGTGTTCGCACGGATGTTGATCGACGCCGAACGGCTCGGCTTGCCGTCGGCCATCGTGATGTTCAAGCCCGGAATCTGGCCCTGGATCGACCGGAGCAGATAGGCGTTGGGGCGGTTTTCGAGCACCTCGCCCGAAATGTTCTCCACGGCCCCGACGATGTTGCGCCGCCGCTGGGTTCCGTATCCCACGACGACGACCTCGTCCATCAGGTTCTGGTCCTCGGTCAGGACGACCTCCAGTTTGGTGCGGGTTCCGACCTTGACGCGCTGGCTCTTGTAGCCCAGATAGGAGACGGCCAGCATGTCGTCGGGTTTTGCCTGAAGCGTAAAGGCTCCCTGCGCATCGGTCGAAGTGCCCTGCGTGGTGCCTTCGATGAGGATGGTGACGCCTGTGAGCGGCTCACCCTGTTGGGATTTCACGGTTCCGGACACGGCCTTGCTTTGGGCGAGGACCTGTCCCGTCGCCAGCATCAGGAGGATGAAAATTCCCCCCCCCCGAGATTTTCCGGCGGATTGCGGATCGGTAGTTAAAAAGATTCATATACGAGGTTCTTTGAAGTGTTTGGGTCAGAGTTCGGTGTGTTTCGGGGCGCGGGTCGTCGTCCGGACGATGCAGTCGCGCAGCCGGGTCAGCTGTTCGGGCGTGGCGGTCAGCCATCTGTGCCGTCCGTCGGGACCGGGGGTGAAATTCGTGAATCCTTTGTCGTCGACGGCGACGGTTCCCGGCTCGCTTTCGGTGAAGTATTCGGGATGGAGCAGGTAAACCACCGACAGCAGGTCCCACGACGCGCGGTCATAGGGCATCTTGTGGTAATTCTTGTAGCCCTCGACGACGGGATGGAGTTTCGCCCAGCCGAAATCGTTCTCGATGACCGCACCGGGATACATGACCTGCTTTCCCAGCTCGAAGGGGTTCTGCACGATCGGCGTGTCCCATTCGGCGAAGAGTTTCCGCATGGCGGGGATGTCGTTGACGACGTTGAACTCCGCGCGCTGCTTCTCGCCGTAGCTGCCCGCCATGATCGAGAGCGTCTTCACCTTGCGGGCCACCAGTTCGCGGCCCGTGAGGGGCGAGATGTCGTCGGCCGGGCTGTCGAGGAGTTTTGCCAGTTCGGTCGCGAATCCTAAAGAAAGTACGGTTACCGAGCGGTCGGGCTGCGCGGCCAGCGTGCGGCGGTAGAGCGTGACGGGGTCCTCGATCTGCTCCGGGGTCTTGCTCCGGGCGAAGGCCGGGGAGCCGTCTTCGCGGGTCATCGCGCACACCGCCGCCGTGTAGTCGGGAGCGTGGTCGTTGAGCACCGGGGTCGGCGACTGCGCCAGCGGAATGTCGGGGTAGCCGTACCACGTGTTGAGGATGTCGATGTAGTCGGTGGCCGTCGGGCTGAGTTTGTGGTTGCCGATGGCGAGCAGGTCTACGCGTCCGTCGTCCATCGCCTTGTAGATCAGGTCGAAGGCCAGTGCGTCGTCGATGTCGTTTCCCATGTCGGTCTCGACGATCAGCCGGATCGGTTCCGGTGTTGCGGCTGCGGGTCGGGAGTCGCAGGCCGTACCCGCAAGCAGCAGGGCGGCCGCTGCGGGGAGCAGTGAGGTTTTCATTTCGGATTCGGGTTTTTAGTTGCCGCCGGAGGCGATGATCGAAGCCAGTCCGGCGATGAAGAAGAGGAACATCACGGCCAGCAGCGTGTTGGTTTTGCGGTCGGCGCCCTTGAACTCCTTCCAGATGAAGACGCCCCACACGGCGGCGATCATCGGCGCGCCCTGTCCGAGCGCGTAGGAGATGGCGGCCCCGGCCTTGCCGGCGGCGATGTAGCTGAAGGCCGTTCCGAGACACCAGACGGCGCCGCCCAGCATGCCCACGAGGTGCGTGGGCAGCGAGCCGCGGAAGTACTCGCGGTAGCTGACGGGCGCTCCGACGAAGGGACGGCGCATGGCGTAGGTGTTGAAGGCGAAGTTGCTCAGCAGCACGCCGACCGAGAAGACGAAGATCGCCGAATAGGGCGTCAGCATGCCGGGCGTCGGGGCCGCGAAGTTGTCGAGGTCCATCGCCGCCGCGACGAACCGGTAGAAGAACGACATCAGCACGCCCGCCACGACGGCCAGTATGATGCCTTTGCGGTTCTGGGCCGCCGAGTCGCCGCTCTTGCGCATGCGCCCCGAGGCGATGCCGTTGCAGATAATTGCGACAACGATGAGCGCAACGCCCAGGAAGAGGATGGCGGGGTCGCCTTTCGGCGCTCCGACGTAGTTGACGATGACGCCCAGCACCAGCGCGAGTCCCACGCCCAGCGGGAAGGCCACCGAAAGCCCGGCCAGCGATACCGAGGCCGAGAGCAGGATGTTCGAGGCGTTGAAGATCACGCCGCCCAGCACGACGCTGCCGATGCCTCCCCATTCGGCCTGCGCGAGGTCTTCGAGGAAGGGACGGCCCTCGGTCCCGATGCTTCCCATCGTGAAGCCCAGGAGAATGGCGAAGAGCACCATGCCGATCACGTAGTCCCAGTAGAAAAGCTCGTAACGCCAGGTCTTGCCGGCGAGTTTCTGGGTGTTTCCCCACGAGCCCCAGCAGAGCATCGTGATGAAGCAGAAGATGACTGCCAAAGAGTAGCTGTTAACAACGAACATAGTATTTGAGTTTTAAGGTTTTCGTTCGGTTCAGGCGAGGGTCTCCAGCTCCCCGCGCCACGGTATCGAGGCCTGTGCGCCCATGCGGGTTACCGAGACCGAGGCGCTGTGTGCGGCGAACCGCACGGCGTCGGCCAGACTGCGGCCTTCGGAGAGCGCCACCAGCAGGGCGCCGTTGAAGACGTCGCCGGCGGCGGTCGTGTCTACGGGCGTGACCGTGCGCGCCGGGATCAGCAGCTCCTCCGCGGGGGTCCGGATCAGCGCGCCTTCGCTGCCCAGCGTGACGATGACGTTGCCGACGCCTTTCGCCAGCAGCGCCCCGGCCGCTTTCGAGGCGTCCTGCACGGTGTGCACGGGGATTCCCGTCAGCGTTTCGCTTTCCGTGCGGTTGGGGGTGATCAGGTAGACCTTGCGCAGCAGTTCGTCGACGAGCGGCATGGCCGGGGCCGGGTTGAGCACTACGCGGGTTCCTGCCGCATATGCCTTTTCGATGGCGCAGGCCACCGTTTCCATCGGGATTTCGAGCTGTACGAGCAGGTATTCGGCTCCGGCGATGCGGTCCGCCACGGCGTCGATCGCCTCGCACGTGAGGCTGTGGTTGGCACCGGGAGCCACGGCGATGCAGTTCTCGCCGTCCTGCGAGACGAAGATCAGCGCCGTACCGGTCGGGGTGTCCTTGGCCGTGAAGAGGGCCTCGGTGTTGATGCCGTCGGCGGCGAACTGCTGCCGGAGCGCAAGGAACCGGCGCACGAAAAGGGCGCTGTCCCTCGGGCAGAAGCGGAACAGGCTGGCGGGCTTTACCCCGGCCAGAGTGGGGGAGCAGTGCTCGATCAGCGCCTCTTCAAAGGTCATATGTGTGGCTCCTCTCTAGGTTAGTTATAGCTAATTTAAAGCCCGAGAATGACGGTTAGCAATTACTAACCGCATAACAAACAATCTGTCTCTTATACACATCTCCGAGCCCACGAGACTACGCTGCATCTCGT
>OWIV01001233.1_pt1 | contig 12320 bp, 10 predicted proteins | sample 1732831 | NCBI WGS metagenome assembly OWIV01 (sample SAMN05065757, study PRJEB22554) | human gut metagenome | biome: ENVO:2100002; feature: ENVO:00000062; material: ENVO:00002003 | host: Homo sapiens | place: USA
ACGAGATGCAGCGTAGTCTCGTGGGCTCGGAGATGTGTATAAGAGACAGTCCTATATCAGAGATGATGACGGAAGCCTTCATTATGTATTCGGCATCAACTATGATATCACCAAGCTGACCATGATCGAAAGCGCACTCCACTCTCTGATCACACCGGTCAACAAGGAAGAAAAACCAAAGGAGATCACACACAGTGTCAACGATCTACTGGATCATCTGATCGAGGAATCTGTTGCTCTGGTTGGCAAACCGGTCGCACTTATGAATAAAGAGGACAAGGTCACTGCGATCCAGTTTCTCAATGATTCCGGTGCTTTCCTCATCACCAAGTCCGGGGATAAAGTTGCCAATTATTTCGGCATTTCCAAGTACACCCTGTACAGCTATATTGATGTAAACAAATAAAAAAAGCCTGTAATGTCTGCCACATTTCATGACAGCATTACAGGTTTTTTGTTTACTGTGTCTGCTGGTTCAGGAGTCGTTTGATCACGTCGATCGTCTCTTTGATACCGTAATTCGCGCTGTTGATACAGAGGTCGTAGTTCTCTGGTTTTCCCCACTTCTCTCCGGTGTAGAATTCGTAGTATTTGCGGTGCTGCTTGTCCATTTTTTTGAGGAAGCGCACAGCCTGTTTCATGTCCATATTCCGGACATCCATGACACGCTGTGTACGCACCTGAAGCGGAGCGCTGATAAAAATGCTAATGTGCGGGATGTGATTATTCTTGAGGATCGCATCTGCACAGCGTCCCATGATCAAACAGTCCTCTGTCCGGGCGAGTTCGCAGATCAGGTCACTCATATTGAAGAAAACTGCGTCCTGCTTGTTCAGTCCGTGATAACGGTTCAGCTCTTTGAGCTTCGTCCTGAAACTTTCATGTGATTTCTTTCCGTATTTGTTGAATTCGGTAAAGTTTTCTTTATCCTGTACATCGCCCTTCTCTGCTTCAAGGCGTTTCAGTACCTGATCAAAAATCTCCACATCATAATAGTTAATATGAAGATTATCTGCAAGCTCGAATCCGATATCATTTCCCGCACTTCCCTGTGTACGGCTGATACAGATCACGAGATGGTCATTCTCGGAAATTTTTTCCCTTCTCGCTGCAAGGTTCAGTGCCACACGTTCAACATCAATGATATCTGTGGAACCGAACATATTCGGAAGCTGCTCGATCTCCTTAAGAATCTCATCATACTCTGTCATCAACCGGCTTCTTTCGCTCTCATCCTTGATGGTACGTGCCATGTTGCTGATCAGGGCAAGTTCGCTTCGGAGCAGATGTCCATCCGGCTTCGTGTACATCATCATGCTTAAGGTACGGATCGTTGTATCACGGTTTCCGGTAAAGGTACGTCCAAGAGAAGAACCAAGGACTCTGTAGACTTCACCGTCCAGGTCGTAGATACGGTTTGCAAGTTTTGTATAAATTTCTTTGTTGATTTTATCTGACATTCTTCCCCCTCCTTACATAAAGAACACAAGCATGTCCAGAATAAATACCGGAACAAGGAATACCAGTGACCACAGGATGTATCCGAAGAAGGACGGCATGTTGACACCGTTCTCGTCAGAAATGGACTTGACCATAAAGTTCGGTGCATTTCCGATATAAGTGTTCGCGCCCATGAATACCGCACCACAGGAAATCGCGGATAAAAGTTTCACTGGCACAGTACCAAGTGTTGTTGCGATCCCACTCGTAAATCCAAGTGTTCCTGCTGTTGTAAGGAATACAAGGTAAGTCGGCGTATTGTCCAGAAAACTGGACAGCGCACCAGTCGCCCAGAACATTTCAAGCGGCTTGGTGATACCAAGGTTCGGTCCGACTGCCTTAAGAAGCATCAATGCCGGCTGCATGGTAATAAAGATACCGATAAACAGTACAGCAACCTCCTGGATCGCACCCCAAGTAAAATGGTTTCTCCTGCGCACACTCTTGTCCGTTGTCTTGAAGGATAAGAACGCCGCAAGAAGGATCAGCACGATCTCGATCAGTGCCGGGAAGGTCAGTGTCACTTCGCCAAAGAGATGGATTCCTCTTACTGCACCTTCTGCATTCTGGAATGCGGAAAGTCCCGGAAGTACACCACTTAAGATAACCGCCACAACGATCATCACCAGGAAAATAATATTATGAAGTCCGTCAATATGGAACTCCGTACCCGGTTTGCTGATGTCCGGTTTACGTCCCTGTGCGATATCTTTGCGATATGCAAGTTTATCTACATGGTAGAACACAAACAGCAGTACCACCATATTAAAGATCAGCACCGGAAACAGATGCAGACTCCAGAAGAACGGCACGCCTCGCATGAATCCCATCAAAAGCGGCGGGTCTCCGATCGGAGTCAGGCAGCCGCCCATGTTGGATACCATGAAGATAAAGAATACCATGATATGGCTTTTTCTTTTTCTCCAGGAATTCATCTTGATCACTGGACGGACCATCAGCATACTGGCACCTGTTGTTCCGATACAGCTGGATAACAGTGTACCGAATGCCAGAAGGCAGACGTTAACTCGTGGAGAACCTGCAAAATCGCCCTCCATGGTAATGTTACCGGATACACAGAACAGTCCAAAAAGGAGGATAATAAAAGTAAGATAGTCATTTATGATACAGTCAAGGACTGTCTCAGCGGCATCGCCCACACCATAAACGACGGCAAAAGGAATCACCATCAGAAGGATCCACATAGCTACCACATGCGGCTGATGTGCTTCCCACCACTCTGCTTTGACAAGCGGCATGATCGCAATGCAGAGCAGAAGTCCCGCAAAAGGAATGCAGAGCCAGATCGGCACCGATGCTGTTGTTTCCCCGCCGGCAGCCCATACACCTGTCGGCCAGGCAAGCAGCATCGTCAGCAGCATTCCCAAAAATGTTACTAATTTCTTCAAAGCTGTCGCCCCCTCGTTTAAGTTTTTAACCAGTTGCAATTATAACATAAGCACTTCAAAATACAATTGCACTTTTCTTCAATAAATTTGTACATCTCCTATATCTTTTTGTGCATTTTCCCTATATATTGTATTTTTGCCTGTACATTGTCAAAATTCTGACAATATTTTATCATTTTTGTTGTTTCTTTTTGTTATATTTTTAACATTTAATTTATTTTTTGCATAATTATGAGCGCAAAAAAAAGCAGCTTCTTTATTTCGCTGCTTTTTTGTCCTTTTTAATAATCACTGCTCGACCCGGAAAAGCTCTCTCCGCCACTGGAAAAGCTGCCGGAATCATTGTTATTATCATTGTCTTTTGGTTTGGCTGTCTGGCTGACTGTGCTGTACAGGAAAATATCCCTCTTCTCACTGAGATCCAGTCCGCCCTGTGCGGTATAGGCATTTGCATTTGCCTGTTGCACTCTTGTCTTCATCTTGCGCATCTGCATCCAGGTCATAAATCCCGTTGGGATCGCCATCACCAGGAAACATAGCAGCAGATCGACTGCAAATGTTCCCGCAAAAGAACCTTCTCTGATATCCATCGGGCGTACTTTCTTACCCTCGCAGATCCGGTCAAGGCCGGTCCGAAGGTCTGTGATCAGCGACTGATAGCCGCTCACCGGATCATCTGCCTTGAGATATTTCTTGCACTTGTCGAGCATTTCTTCCTGGACATTTGGAGGAAAATCATCCTGCGTGTCCCCGCGGAAGACGATCGTGATATTTCTGGCATCCGGCTGATGGAAAACACACATTCCCTCATAAGTGTCGCCGTATCCGATATCATTTTCCTGCATAAATTCTGCCGCATATTTCCGGTAATCCTGGTCTTCCCCGATATCCGGTGAGATCAGAAGTACGGCATCATAACCATACTCCTCATAAATATCCCCCAGTTCCTGATCCAGCTGTGCCTGCTCTGTCTCATCCAGGAGTCCATAATCGTCAAATACCCAGGAGATCTCTTCCGTGCCTGCCGCATCGTTCTCAGAGGATGCCGGCACAGAAAGCGGCATCAGAAGTCCCAGTCCAAGACACAGCATCGTTCCTTTTAATATCCACCCTGATCTGTTCATCTATATCACCCCCAGAAGACGCAGAGCCGTAACTACTGCTGTCGCTGCAATGGTCAGCGGGATATGACGTTTGAACCAGTATTTGACTGCCAGATCCTTCGCCATAGGAAGATCCCCGATCAGATGTCCCGTCTGTCCATTCATCGCAAAAGAATAATTTTTGCCATTCCATTTCGTATTCAGGAACCAGACCGGAAACAAGGCGTATCTGACCTTGCCTTTCCCGGTCACTGTGACCTTCTCCTGCTTTGGAGTTACCGTTGCATATCCATGGACAGTCCTCTCAAAACTGTCCTTCACACTCCTCTCCATGCGCTCATAAACACGTTCTGTGAGGGCATCCGGCTCCTGGTCGTATTTGTCTGCCATATAACCGGAAAGATAGGAAAAGTTAAATTCTGTCAGATCCTTGTAATCATACGGCTCAATTGCCTCCATCGTGGTATCATCAATAGCTTTCGAGCCATCGACAGGGATCTTTTCAAATTTCATGCTGCCTGAGCGCACAACATGATAAAATTTCGTCTCTGTATACCGGTAATCAGAATCTTCCCAGAAACGGTTTCTGGTGGCCTCATAGCGGAAACGCCCTGCCGCATCCAGGTCAAATAACCAGAACGGGACATAAACCGCCTTGATCTCTTCGAGATGGTTCTGGTCTTTGAACACCTTTGGAAGCAGTGGTTTCCCTTCATAGTGTTTCTTAAGTGCCTCAACTGCTTCTTTTTTGGATTTCTGAAACGGAATGATATAATCCGGACGATAGCTGTCCACAAACTGCTCCGGCATGATCATTGGATTGTCGCAATAAGGACACACAGTCGCACCTGTCGTCTTTTCTGCAAGGATCTCCGCGCCGCAGGACGGGCAGCTCCAGACAGCCATATTGGATTTCTCGTCTGACTGCCACTGCTCCGGCTCAAATCCTTCCCAGTGATCCCCCTTAACTTCCTTTACTTCTTCCTCCTGCTCTGCGATCTTATCCAGTTCATCCAGAGAATAGGTTCTTCCACAGTACTCACATTTCATCTTCTGTGACTTGCTGTCAAAAGTAAGACCGGCTGAACAGTTGGGGCACTTGTAGTTCAAAGTATCTGCCATCGCATCTGCCCCCTTCCTCCTATGGTCTCGGTTTGCCGCATTCCTGGCAGAATTTACCCGTATTTACAGTTCCACAGCTGCAGGTCCATGGTCCCGCCGGACGCGGACTTCCACACTCAGAGCAGAATTTACCGGTATTTACTGCACCGCAGGCACAGGTCCATTCTGTCTTTGGTGCTGTCTGGGAAGGCTGCTGGTACTGTGGCTGCATCTGCGGTGTCGCCTGCTGCTGTCCCATCGCAAATAAATTCTGTGCACTCGCTCCACCGACATTTGCCGCCATGTTCATTGCCGCAAATGCCATCGCAGGTCCCGTCTTCTGATTGGAAGCCGCTGACTGCATCGCACTCGCCTGTGCACCCACCATCTGGGCTGCCGCCATCGTAGGATTGCGGAAAACAGCATTCCTCTGCAGTTCCTTGATCATGGCTTCGTCTTCCTCAGAGGCCTTTACACTGGATACACCGAGAGACACGATACGGATGCCGCGAAGATTATCCCATTTATCGGACAGAACCTTATTTAACACATCCGAAAGTTCCTGTGTATGTCCCGGAAGTGCACTGTAGCGGATCCCCATCTCTGAGATCCTGGCAAAAGCCGGCTGCAGGGCTGTCATCAGTTCGCTCTTGAGCTGTCCATCGATCTCATCTCTCGTATAATCCTGCTCCACATTTCCGCAGACATTTGTATAGAAGAGAACCGGATTGGCGATCTGATAGCTGTATTCGCCAAAACACTTGATCGTGATGTCCATATCCAGCCCGATATTCATATCCACCACACGGAACGGAACCGGATTCGGTGTGCCATATTTATTACCGACAAGTTCCTTGGTATTTACAAAATATACTCTCTGATCCTTCGGCGGCTCTCCTCCAAAGGTAAAACGTTTGCCGATCTGCTGGAATGCTTCCTTCACGCCCTTTCCAAGCCCTCCGCAGAAAATAGATGGCTCCGAGGAGGTGTCATATGTATACTCTCCTGGCTCTGCACATACATCCACGACCTTTCCCTGCTCTACGATCAGCATGCACTGTCCGTCACTGACTGCAATCACAGAACCATTGGAGATGATATTCTCAGAACCGTGTCTGTTTGATGACCTTCCAGATACTTTCTTGTGTGCCTTGGTGACCAGCACATCTGCCGGCATGGATTCACAGTAAAAATATTCCTTCCACTGGTCCGCCAGAACACCGCCTGCTGAACCAAGAGCTGCTTTAATAAGTCCCATAAAAAAATCCTCCTCTTTCTTGTTTTACCTTAAATAGTTTCTTGTCATCTTATTCGACTGTTTCAGGCTGTTTTTCAGAAAAGCTTGTGGATAAACAGACCGCTTCTCAGTTTCGGCTCAAACCAGGTGGATTTCGGCGGCATCAGTTTGCCTTCATCCGCGATCTGCATCAGATCCTCCATTGCTGTCGGATACATGGCAAAAGCCACTCCACCTGTTCTGTCCGCGATCTCTGCCAGTTCTTTAAGTTTGTGGCTTCCTCCTACGAAACGGATCCTCTGATCTGTCCGCGGATCTCCGATCCCCAGGATCGGAGAAAGAACCTTCTCCTGAAGGATGGAGACATCAAGCTGTCCTACTACATCCTTCTTCACATAGACATCCTCCCAGGCTTTGAGATGATACCAGTTTCCTCCGACATACATTCCCATGCAGTGCTTCTCAACCGGTTTGCACGGGAATCCCGGCATGATCATCAGCTCAAAGTTAAATTTGAGGCTGGCAATAAACGCATGCTCATCCATTCCATTCAAATCGCGTACCACTCTGTTATAAGAAAGGATCGTAAGCTGGTCATACGGAAAGACAACAGAAAGGAAATAATTAAATTCCTCACTTCCATCGTAATCCGGGTGTTTCTCTCTCCTCTTGAGTCCTACTTTGACTGCGGAGGCAGCTCTGTGGTGTCCATCTGCAATATATATATACGGAATATTTCCAAACTGTTCTGCGATCACTTTCTTCTCTGCTTCCCCGTCGATCACCCACACGCGATGTCCGATCTCATCCTCTGCCACAAAATCATAAATGGCATCATGGGATGCTTTCCAGGTTTCCATCAGGTCAAGAAGTTCCTGTGGGTACTTGCAGGCAAGGTAGATCGGACCTGTGTTTGCATCACATACATCCACATGATGGATACGGTCCTGCTCCTTATCCTCTCTAGTAAGCTCATGTTTCTTGACAACGCCATTCATATAGTCATCAATAGAGCAGCAGCCGACCAGACCGGTCTGCGTTTTACCCTTGCGGGTCAGCTCATAGATGTAATAACACGGTGCTCCGTCCTGAACCAAAATTCCATTCTTCTCCATATTGATGAGGTTTTCACGTGCACGGTCATAGACTTTCTGATCGTAAAGATCCGTATCTGCCGGAAGGTCCATCTCTGCACGGTCCACATGCAGGAAAGAATCAGGATTCTGATCTCCGATCTCCTTTGCCTCCTCCCTCGTCACTACATCATATGGAAGTGCCGCTACTGCCTCTGCCTTGTCAGGAACAGGTCTGAGGGCACGGAATGCCTGAAAAATAGCCATTTTTATATCTCCTTTGTGCTTTCATTTTTCTTATGTAAAATGTATTTTTATTTTATCACATCCCCCAGTACGTTGCAATGAACATCACTTTTTTTATTATGTGCTAACTTTTTTTGTAAAAACCTAAAAAATTTTGTATTTCCTCTTGCAAAATCTTTTATTTATGGTATGATAGAGATATAAAAGACAAGCAATAATTATGAGTTCAAAATAAATTTTTTAAGGAGGGTTTTTATAATGACAGAAGGTTTAAAATGGACTGTCAATCACGTTGCAAAGTCTGACGACAAACATCTCGAGTTAATGTCAGAGGAAAACGTGAAAAAAGCCAATGAATTTCACAAAAGTTTCCCACAGTATACAGTAACTCCTCTTCAGGATCTTGCTGAACTGGCATCCTACCTGGGTGTTAAGAGCATCCACTGCAAGGATGAGTCCTATCGTTTCGGACTGAACGCTTTTAAGGTTCTTGGCGGTTCCTACGCAATGGGACGTTACATAGCTAAAGAAGTTGGTAAGGATATCAGCGAACTTCCATATGCTGTTCTCTCTTCCGAGGAATTAAGAAAAGAATTCGGACAGGCTACCTTCTTCACAGCAACAGACGGAAACCACGGACGTGGAGTTGCATGGGCTGCCAAACGTCTTGGACAGAAAGCAGTTGTTCGTATGCCAAAAGGCACAACCAAGACACGTTTTGACAACATCGCCAAAGAAGGCGCTACTGTTACCATCGAAGAAGTCAACTATGATGACTGCGTAAGAATGGCTGCAGCTGAGGCTGCCAAGACAGAGCACGGCATCATCGTTCAGGATACTGCATGGGACGGATACGAAGAGATCCCGTCATGGATCATGCAGGGTTACGGAACTATGGTCATGGAAGCTGACCAGCAGCTCAAAGAAGCCGGCATCGACCGCCCGACACACGTATTCGTTCAGGCAGGTGTTGGTTCTCTTGCAGGAGCAGTTGTTGGATACTTCGCTCACAAATACAAAGAAAACCCGCCGGTTATGGTTGTCTGCGAAGCAAGTGCTGCTGACTGCCTGTACCGTTCCGCTATGAAAGAATCCGGAGATCTTGTAAATGTAGGCGGCGACCTTCAGACGATCATGGCTGGTCTCGCATGCGGCGAAGCAAACACCATCGGATGGGATATCTTAAGGAACCATGTTTCTGTATTTGCATCCTGCCCTGACTGGATGAGTGCCAAGGCAACAAGAATCTATGCTAACCCGCTCGGCAATGACCCGCACATCGTTTCCGGTGAATCCGGATCTGTTCCGCTTGGTCTGTGCTTCACTGCTCTTCACGACGAAGATGCAAAAGATCTTAAAGAAGCCCTGAAACTGGATGAGAACTCCAACGTTCTTGTAATCTCCACAGAGGGTGACACTGATCCGGTTCGTTACCGCGAGATCGTATGGGATGGCCTGTACGGAACAAACGAGTCTTTAAGCAAATGATGATACCATGGTCAAAAATTTCAAATGATGTTCGTGCTTGCACGATAAAGCATTTGAATTTGGAACCCGCCAAACATGAGGAAGCAGCAATTTACATAGTAAATCAGCGGATTCCGAATGTTTGAAGGATTGTGGGGGCAGTTTACTGCGGAATAATCCGTAAGTATCATCAAATAATTAAGAACTTTAAAACAATTTCTATATACACATGGGAGGAATTTTAAAATGGATTACGGCAAAATCAAAGAAGCTGCTCAGAATTATCAGGAGGATATGACCAAATTCTTAAGGGCGATCGTTAAGAATCCTGGAGAAAGCTGCGACGAAAGAAAACATATCGAGACAATCGAAGCTGAAATGAAAAAACTGAACTTCGACGAAGTTACGATCGACCCACAGGGTAACGTGATCGGTTACATGGGAACCGGCGACAAGATCATCGCTTTTGATGCTCATATCGACACTGTTGGTATCGGTAACATTGAAAACTGGAACTTTGATCCATACGAAGGATACGAAACAGAAGAAGAAATCGGTGGACGTGGCGTATCTGACCAGTGCGGCGGTCTCGTATCTGCTGTATACGGTGCAAAGATCATGAAAGACATGGATCTGATTCCGGAAGGATGCAAGATCATGGTAGTCGGAACTGTTCAGGAAGAAGACTGTGACGGTCTCTGCTGGCAGTACATCATCAACGAAGACAAGATCCGTCCGGAATTCGTAGTTTCCACAGAGCCGACAGACGGTGGTATCTACAGAGGACAGCGTGGACGTATGGAGATCCGTATCGATGTGAAAGGGGTTTCCTGCCATGGTTCTGCTCCGGAACGTGGTGACAACGCTATCTACAAAATGGCTGACATCCTTCAGGATGTACGTTCCCTCAACGAGAACGATGACGCTGATGAGACAGAAATCAAAGGTCTTGTTAAAATGCTCAACCCGAAATTCAACCCTGACTGGGAAGAGGCTCGTTTCCTTGGACGCGGTACTGTAACTGTATCCCAGATCTTCTACACCTCTCCTAGCCGTTGTGCAGTAGCTGACTCCTGTGCAGTATCTCTTGACCGTCGTATGACATTCGGAGAAACATGGGAAAGCTGCCTGGATGAGATCCGTGCTCTTCCGAGCGTTAAGAAATATGGCGATGATGTAGTTGTTTCTATGTACAACTACGACAGACCGTCTTATACAGGATGCAAATATGAGATCGAGTGCTACTTCCCGACATGGGCTATTCCGAAGGATCATAAGGTAACTAAGGCTCTTGAGGATGCTTATAAGAACCTTTATGGGGAAACTCGTCTTGGAAACGCAGAAACAGAGGAAATGAGAAAAGCTCGTCCGCTTACTGATAAATGGACATTCTCTACAAATGGTGTTTCTATTATGGGACGTAATGGAATTCCTTGTATTGGATTTGGACCTGGTGCTGAGGCTCAGGCACATGCTCCGAATGAGAAAACTTGGAAGGTCGATCTCGTGAGATGCGCAGCTGTTTATGCAGCTTTACCTACTTCTTATTGCAAATAAAAAACCGCAAAGGGAGCAGCGCCCTGCTCCCTCTGCACACCCTTCGGGCTTTTTGTTAAGTAGTTCTTCTTGTTTCAGATATGAAGTTGGCTGACTTTACTTTGATTGGAAGAACGGAAATTGATGTTGTGGGGATATGCATTGATTTCTTTATTGGATTTTTTGAGGAAGGTTTTGTTGGTTGTATTTGGGGACAGGAATCGTAGTGTGGCTGCTGCGATTCCGCTAAAATAAAAAATATTTTTAAAGGAGAATTTTCGAATGAAAACTTTACAGGATTATATTGATAAACTTAACAGCTTAAACTTTAAGGAAATGTACAATAATGACTTTTTCTGGACATGGGATAAGACTGATGAGGAACTTGAGGCTGTATTTACTGTAGCTGATGCTCTTCGTTTTATGAGAGAGAACAACATCTCTACTAAGGTATTTGAGAGTGGTCTTGGTATTTCTATTTTCCGTGATAACTCTACCCGTACTCGTTTCTCTTTCGCTTCTGCCTGCAACCTGCTTGGTCTTGAGGTTCAGGATCTGGATGAGAAGAAATCTCAGATCGCTCATGGTGAGACTGTTCGTGAGACAGCTAACATGGTATCCTTTATGGCTGATGTAATCGGTATCCGTGATGATATGTACATCGGTAAAGGTCATGCTTATCAGAAAGAGTTCATGGACGCTGTTACAGAAGGAAACAAAGATGGTATCCTTGAGCAGAGACCTACTCTTGTAAACCTGCAGTGTGATGTTGACCATCCGACACAGTGTATGGCTGATATGCTCCACATCATCCATGAGTTCGGCGGTGTTGAGAACCTGAAAGGCAAAAAACTTGCTATGACATGGGCTTACTCTCCTTCTTATGGCAAACCACTCTCCGTTCCGCAGGGTGTTATCGGTCTGATGACTCGTTTCGGTATGGACGTTGTTCTGGCTCATCCGGAAGGATATGATGTAATGCCGGAAGTTGAAGAGATCGCTAAGAAGAACGCTGAAGCTACAGGCGGATCCTTCACAAAGACAAACGATATGGCAGAAGCATTCAAGGATGCTGATATCGTATATCCGAAGAGCTGGGCTCCATTCGCAGCTATGGAAAAACGTACAAATCTGTACGCAGAAGGTGACTTCGACGGAATCGACAAACTGGAAAAAGAACTTCTTGCTCAGAACGCAGAGCACAAAGACTGGGCTTGCACAGAAGAGCTTATGAAGACAACAAAAGACGGAAAAGCTCTGTATCTGCACTGCCTGCCGGCTGACATCACTGGTGTAAGCTGTGAGACAGGTGAGGTTGATGCATCTGTATTCGATCGTTACAGAATCCCGCTTTACAAAGAAGCAAGCTTCAAACCATATGTGATCGCAGCTATGATCATGCTCTCCAAATTCGAAAAACCACAGGATATCCTGAAGAAACTGGAAGTAAAAGCTGCTCCGAGAATTTTCGAATAAAATACAGGTTGTTTACAACGCCAGGCTATAAATATGAGAATCTTCTTTCTCATATAAGATAAACAGATTAAGGGCCCTGCGGATATGTTCTGCAAGGCTCTTTCTGTTTTCCAATATATTAGAATCTGTCTCTTATACACATCTCCGAGCCCACGAGACTACGCTGCATCTC